>OISZ01000075.1_pt1 | contig 26902 bp, 32 predicted proteins | sample 1586591 | NCBI WGS metagenome assembly OISZ01 (sample SAMN02674970, study PRJEB24791) | human gut metagenome, SKBSTL043 | isolation source: stool | host: Homo sapiens | place: USA
TTTGTTGCTCAGGTACTTAAAAAGTTTAATTGATAATAGTGTTGCGGAATTAAGGTTTATATGCCTATGGCTGCTTCATGTGCAACAGATGCCGGAGATTTGGGTCGGCCGCGATGCGTTCAAGCTCCAGCCGGACAATATCCTTGACATCCTGTTTCACTTTGTCGTAATTGCGTTGTATGGTGGCTTTCATCTTCGACTTGTCAGGCGTGTCGTCCTTGAAATCGGTTATCAGCGGTATGGGCTGATAGGCGGCGGTCTCCGCCGCCACTTTCTTGGTGTCCACAACGATTTCGGCATGAAAAATCTTCTGGTCGATCCGCTCGTCGAAATTGTCGCTGACGGCACCGACAAACATTCCCTGCGTGAGAGTGGAAATCTTGCTTGCCGGAATAAGAGAATCCATCTGCGTGTTGATTGAGTGACTCACATCCTGACGGTTGATGCTCATAGACTGCCTCTGCTGGAGAACCTTGCCGAACCTCTCGGATAGCGTTTTGGCGGTCTCTCCGACAACCTGCCCGGAAAAGATGTTACCAACGGTATTCATCACAACCGCCGCCTCCTTGTCGCCGTAATCTCGTTTGAGCTGTGAAAAGTCCTGAAAGCCGAGGCAGACGGCAACCTTGTTGCTTCTTGCGGTAGCTATTAAATTGTCTAACCCCTTGAAATATATGGTCGGCAGCTCATCTATGACTACGCCGGACTTCAACATCCCTTTCTTGTTTATCAGCTTAACGATTCTGGAATTATATAGACCGAGTGCCGCGCCATAGATGTTCTGACGGTCGGGATTATTGCCGACACAGAGAATCTTCGGCTCTTTCGGGTTGTTGATGTCGAGCGTGAAATCATCGCCCGTCATAATCCAGTAAAGCTGCGGGGAAATCATCCTTGACAAAGGTATCTTCGCCGAGGCTATCTGCCCGGCAAGCTGTTCGGCCGCGCCTCCCTGCCAAGCGTCGATAAACGGGGAAAGATAGTTTTCCAGCTCCGTGTATGATGTGAGGATAGGAAATATATCCTCATACCGGCGGCAAAGAAACTCTATGGCATGGGGGAATGTGCAGTATTTACCGTTCTCGTAAATCTTGAGATACCAGATGATTGCCGCAAACAAAACAATCGGAGATTCCACGAAGAAATCGCCCTGTTTCTGTATCCATGTGCGGTTCAAATTCATCATTATTGTGTATGCCGATTCGTATGCGTCCGCAATATCCGACATGAAATCCGGGTGTATAGGATTACACCTGTGTGAGTGTTCCGGATCATCGAAATTTATGACGCAGAATGTAGGAGGATTCTTTCCGTAACTGGAGGCATGGGTCATCATGTGATTATACGCAATCAGCGACAAATCAGGAAATTTGTAGTCATAAACATAAAGCCCGAAGCCCTTTTCAATCTGCTGCTTTATGAAGTTGTTGACCACCGCGAATGACTTGCCGGAGCCGGGTGTTCCCAACACTATGGTGGCACGGAAAGGATTAACCACATTTATCCATCCCTTGTTCCAACGCTTCTTATAGTAAAAACGCGTGGGGAGGTTGACGGAATACTCGTTATCCATCAGCTTTGTTTCCTGCATGAACGATTCATTTTCCTCGTTGAAGCGGTCGTCCATCATGTTGTTCTTCAAAAGCCTACTCATCCACACGCCTCCCAAAAGCAGGCACACATATCCCGCCACTGTGGTAATGATATAGCTGTAATGCCAACCGAGAGATACCATCCACCAGTTGAGAAAGAACAGGGCTGCGCCTATTGATATTACGAGCCATATCTGGCTCCATTGGATTTTGTCATTCTTTACCCCCTTGGTGCCGAAGCACGAGAGGGCGAGGAATATTAGTGTCCACCATTTTGCGTTCCACGGATTATGGAACAGGCTTCCGGCCTCGTCAAGACCGCGAAGCACTTTCATGGTCTGCGGGTGGAACTGCCAGCCCGACACAAGGGGCTGGCAGAACCAGTATAGATTTGCAACCATCACGGCGATGCTGAGGCCACGGAGCAGGTCCATGATCTTCGCCAATGCCCGGAGGTCGTCTTCTTGTTGTGACATAGTTTTTCGGATTTAGTGTTATACGAATTATAGTTTGGGGCTACGGCGTTTCTTTTTCTTTCTGCTCTGCATGGCACGATAGAATGCTTCTTCCTCGGCATCGAATCCGGGGCCGGTCTGGAACAGATCAAGTCCGGGGAGTGTCGGCACATCATCATAAGACAAAGAGTTACCCTGCCGGGTCTGCGATTGATGCTGATTGAACGGCTGTCCCTGCGATGTGCCTGCACCGCTGTCGCCGGTAGTGCTTTGCCCGCTGTTTGCTGTACCCGGTTGCATGTTGTCGGGTTGGGATTGACTGTTGTCTGACTGTGGCTGTCGCATATCCGGCAGCGGCTGTTCAGATTCCTGCTGAACATCCGGTGCAGTAGGTATGACCGAAGGCTTTTCTCCGGCGGTAAACCATTTTTCAAGAGCGTTGGCGGAGAACTCCTTGCCCAGACGGGAACCGTTAAGCACTGTCATCGTGTTATGGTCTATGAAAGTGGCTCCGTATATGCGCCCCGTGTCGGTATGGCGCAGAATCAGGTCGATGTTCCTGCCTTTGAGCTTAGCAATGAAATCATCCTTGCCTGAAGATGCTGACATAACTTCCGATACCGTTGTCTTTGTCGGTCGTATGTCTATTTTCTCTTTCGCTCTTTCAAATCTTCCGTCAATGGCGGTGCGGCTTGCGAACTTTCCGAGACGTGAAGCCTTAAACGGCGATGCGATTGTCTTTCCCTCATCATCGGTAGCAAAATATACAAGACCATGATATTCCCTGCCATTGACGCGCCCGTCGGTCTGTTCACACCTTATATTATATAAGGAGAGAATAGCGTTGTACTCTCCGATGGACTGGAATTTGTAGCGCATACCCACCATCTTGACCGTGTTGGCAACCTGTCGCTTGATGTCGTCCGACGGGTCGATTTTGCGTATGGGCATATCGGGAGTGATCTTCTGACGCTCGGCGGTATGCAGTCCGTATTTCTTTTCCAGCTCCCGTGTTATCTCCTTACTGCGGTAGAAATTGTTTTTGTCAGAGATACAGGAACCGTCGGGACGGACGCGGAGAGCCACAATATGAATATGGTGGCGGTCGATGTCGGCGTGTTTCACTATTATATAAGGCATATCGGAAAATCCCATCTTCTCCATATACTCGTGAGCAAGCTGCGTGTACTGCATCTCGCTCAGACGGTCGTCGGGATGGGGATTAAGGGAAATGTGCATCATCGTTTTCTCGGTTCTGGTATGCTGGGGCATCCACCGCTTGAAATCCTCGAAAGCCCGGCGGATATTGATATTGCCGGAACCGTCATTGTAGATTTTGTTGGTGTCGAGGACACGCCCCTTCTCCTTGTTTATCTTCTCGCCGTTATATACTATCGCGCCGTAGAGTGAACTGCCTAAAGAGATTTTTGCGACCATCGGGCATCAAACTCTCTGGCGAGTGCGACAATCTCGCGGTTTGTCTTTACCAGTTCCACCGTCTTTTGCTCCAGCTTATAGAGTGCGCTCATAGCCTTTTTCTCGGTGAAATTCTCCCGGAGTGTCCTTACCAGCGTGTCATATTCCACCACCAATGTGCGGTAATCGGAATTGAGCGATGACAGCTTGTCTATGAAAACACGGGTGTTCTCATCAACGACAAAGACCTTGAAAGGTTTTCCAAGCAGCACACTTTTGATAAATGCCGCCTTGTTGATTGCGCCGGATCTCTCAAACAGGGAGAGAAAGACGGCGTTTTCCGCAGCGTCGAACCTTACGACGTAGCGGTGGACAGACGGGTTGATTTTGTGCGGCCGTCCGCCCTGATTGAAGTTCTGTTTCATTTTCGGGATAAAATTTAGTGGGTGATTGAAGGTTGCCGACCGCAGGTTTCCTCATGGGTGTTTCGACTTTGGAGAAACGCCGGCTCCATGCACATGGCAAGGGTTTCGGGGCACAATCACGGTTACGAGTGCCCCGGAACATACCTTGCCATGCACGTTTGTGCATCCTGACTGGTAATGAGAATGTTGGAGTGTGGAAATAATTGATTGAGCGTACAATGTCAGTACACCTCAGCTTCTCTGACAATAATATCCGCGCCGATTCATACCGATATTATGTGGTGTGCCATCCATGTGATGACCGCCTATGAGAGAAAAGCCTGCGGGGTCGGCTCCCGCACTTATAACAATCGGCAGAGGGTGTCAGGTTTTTTATGGTAGAAAAAGTTGGGAAATGTTGAGCAACTTTGTGGAAAGGTTGGGAAAGTGCTGACAATCAATAATCTTTTTCAACCGTGCCGTCGTTCTACTTGCACAGACGCCAAGATGCCGGATGTGGCAGAGCGTATGCTCTCTGGCTCCTGTAACTATGGACAGCCATACGTTCATTCAAACGAACGAACGTTCAAATGCTCAATCAAATGTTTGTAGGTGTGTATGAACGAACATTTGAGCGTTCAATCAAACGTTTGTTCGAATATCCGTTCGAACGAACATTTGAACAAACATTCAAACAAACGTTCTAACGAACATTTGAACGTATGCACGAATAATCATTCAAATATATGTTTGTTCGTATGTCCATTCAAACATTCAAACGCTCCCACGGACGATAAAGCCGATTCCAAGTGCGGAGCCTCCGACCCGGACACGGTTATCAGGCCGGGCGGAATATGGTGAAACAGCACCGCGATACAATTCATCAAATTTTCAATCCCCAATTTTTTATGAGCGACACAATCTATGTCGCCTTCGCCACCCAGAAAGGTGGCGCGGGCAAGTCCACCCTGACCGCTCTCGTGGCGAGTTACCTCCGATATGTGGAGGGGGTGGAGGTCGCGGTCATAGACTGCGACAGCACACAGCACTCGATGAACGTATATCGGGAACATGACCTGATGGTCACCAAGGAGAATCCCCGCCTCAAGCGCGTGTTGCACAAGTTTTATCTCGACAAGGGCTATAAACCTTACCCGATTCTACTGACCTCCCCGGCGGATGCAATAAAGGTGGCCGAGGACTTCGTGGCAAAAGGGAACACTCCGAAAGTGATTTTCTTCGACATCACGGGAACAATCAATAACCGCGACATTGTAACCCTTATCGCCGGGATGCACTACATTTTCGTGCCGATAACCACAGAGACCGGAGAAATGGCGAGTTCAATCACCTTCGCCAACAATGTCCAGAACAGGATGATCACTACCGGGCTGTCAAAAATCAGGGAGATGCGTCTGGTATGGAACAAGGTAAACTCCCGTGACAAGCCCCGCCTCTGCGAGATTATAGATCACTACATGGAGAAACTCGGCCTCTCGTCGCTTGATACTGTCCTTGTCAAAAGCAACAAGTTCGAGAAAGACGGGCTGGAGGTCGGCAACGGGATGATATTCCGTTCAACGATGCTCCCCCCTGACAAACGGCTGCTCAAAGGCTCAAACCTCGTGGAGCTTGTGAAAGAGGTACGTTCAATTATCAATGTATAGGAGTATGGCAAAGAAAAAGAACGACGGGTTTGACCCCGACGGCTTTATCGAGTCAGTGAGGGCATCATCCGTGCCTACATACCATACGGCTTCAGACATTTCCGGACAACCACAACAGCCACAACAGGAGACCACAGGCCTTGCCGGAGTATATGACGATTACGACACCGACAATCACACAAAATATGAGAATCTAAACATGACCGACGATGAGATTGACTTCATCAAGACATTCATCGCCAACGGCAGATTCAGAAGGGTGTCCCGACACGGAAGGCAGGTGTTTATCAGGGAGCGTCATCTATCCATGATTTCCAATATCCTGCGGCTGCTGGATGAGGAAGCCAATATCTCGACCTATATCGACAATGTGCTGACACAGCATTTCAAGAAACATTATTCCGTCATTCAGGGCATATCTAAAAAATGCCCGTCAAAATTCTAACAAAAATGGTACATACAAAATTCTGTGACCTGCGGACCTGCAACAAGGTCAAGGGGGCCGCTCCGACAATAGCCCCCGACGACAAGAGGGTCAAGGCTTATTCAGCCGAATACCTGACGCCGTCGAATGTCGGTGCCCGCAAAGGGATATTCGTACCCCGCGAGCTGGTGAACAAACTTTCCAAACTGGTATCGCTCTACGATGTGGAGGGGCTGACAATCGGGGCATACGTCACGAGCATCCTTGTGAGCCATCTCATAGAGAACCGGGATGTAATCAACGAGCTGTCCTCGCAGGGGGAAAAAACGGTTGAGCTATGACGGGACTGTCATTGTTCCTTGTCGGAGCTGTGGCGGTGTCCAATCTCGGTTTTCTGGCCTACCTGCTGCTTGACCGCAACAGGCGAATACAGCCCTCGGGCAGCAAACCGCCCGAAGATAAGCGGGATGCGCCGATAGAGACACAAGAGCCTGAAATCCCTGTTCCGCAATCACTTGTAGGCAAAAGCAAATTCAACATAGAAGATGATGAGGATATTGAATCTCGTATCGACAGGCTTGTTGACAATGCTTTTGACCGCAATATCAGGCGTATCCGTGAGTCAATGCTGGGCGATGTTCGCCTACGGGATGTTGAGTTTGACGAAGACAAGCCATCTGTGCCGGCGATAGAAGAAAATCCGGTAAATCCAACTGTTCCGCCTGTAAGTTCTGTAAAAGATCCGAGAATGACACCCGAACAGGAGGCATCTGCCTTTGAGGATGTGCGCATTGAGGATGTGGAACCAGATACCGTCTCACCGCCGTCGGCAACAGGCGCGACGATGGACGACATAGCGGAATCAATCGAGACTGCCATGAACCCCGATGCCACTGCCGAACAGAAAATCAAGGCAGGAAAAGTGCTTGACCCGTTGATGGATACCAACTTAATGGAGGGGCTGCTCTCGTATGAACAAATCGCTGAAGGTATAAAATCCTGCATGACGGAAATGTTGAGAGCCGACATAGCCGACAAAATGGCGAGAAGGACGACAAAAGTTGTAAAAGCTCCAAAAGGGGCCAAATCCCCATCGATACAGGTACAGTCAAAGCCGGAGGTAAAAGACCCGACATTCAGAATTGCCAGAAACATTGACGATTTTGACCCTGCCGATTTATTGAAATAATCGGCAAAACCACTAAAATCCGCGTCCGAAAGGGCAAAAATCCAACATCCAAATTATCAACCCGAAGTGTGGGCTGCTCCCGTCCGTGGAGCGGTCGGGGGCTGCCTATGCTTCAAAAAACTGAAACAAAGACATGAAAATGACTATCAAGAATTTCAACAAGACTATCTGTAAAATCATCGGGAGCCGTGGCTTCCAGTTCGCCATGCTGTTTGTCATGGCAGTTGCGACAGGCATTCGTGCCTACGCCGCCGGCGGTAACGGCATGGCCGGCATCAATGAGGCTACCTCTATGGTAACCTCATATTTCGACCCCGGCACCAAGCTCATCTACGCCATCGGTGCTGTGGTGGGTCTCATCGGCGGAATCAAGGTCTATTCCAAATGGTCGTCCGGTGATCCCGACACCAGCAAGACCGCCGCTTCATGGTTCGGAGCGTGTATCTTCCTGATTGTCGCCGCCACAATCCTCCGCTCGTTCTTCCTCTAATTATCAGAGCCAATGGCCGAATATGCTATAAACAAAGGCATAGGACGGTCGGTGGAGTACAAGGGCGCGCACGTAATGGTTCTTTGGCAAATGCGTCAATAGCAAGACGTTAGGCAAGTGTTCGATAGCCTATCATCAATCGGCTTATCCGAAAGGGAAACCAGACGGGGAGTATAGCCTGCCGATAAACTGATAAGTCATATAGTTACCAGATATGCGACTGAATCAGGAGATGAAAGATAGATATGAGGATAAAGTCTGGATTGATTGAACGATAGTCCAAGTGGCACAACTCGAAACTATGGCGGAAGGTAACTACAAACGCCATACTGTAACACACTCGATTCGACCTTTGAGGGTTGGGTGCAGAACAGGTTACAGCACAACTGCAATAAGCAGAAACGGACGAAAGTCGTATCCGACAATCTATCAAAGCTACGTTGCCAAAGAGCTAAACGTGGATTACCTAACCCGGGATGCCGAAAGGCTATTAGGTTTCAGACCTATGAAAATCCGGTATGGTAACGGAGCCACCGTAGTAGTCCGAGCGAGGGAAAGCCTCGTACATGGCGAAGGGTGGCAGCTAACATTTTTAATACAAATTAATGGAAAATGTGTGAGACATTATGAGAAGTCCAGAAAGAGTATTAAACAGTCTGTCAGAGCACAGCAAAGTTTCGGACTATAAGTTTGAACGGCTCTACAGGGTTCTATTCAATCCGGATATGTTTCTACTCGCCTACCACAATATACAAGGTAGGCAGGGAAATATGACGGAGGGTTCCGACGGTAAAACAATCGACGGAATGAGCCTGAAACGGATTGAAAATTTGATTGGTGCGCTTAAAGATGAATCGTACCAACCGAAACCGGCGAGAAGAACATATATCCCGAAGAAAAATGGGAAAATGCGACCTCTCGGCATACCGTCATTCGACGATAAATTAGTGCAAGAGGTACTGCGAATGATTATGGGAGCAATTTACGAAGGAAGTTTTGAAAACACCTCGCATGGCTTCCGACCAAAACGCAGTTGCCATACCGCACTAATACAGGTGCAGAAGAATTTTACTGCGGCCAAGTGGTTTATCGAGGGCGACATTGAGGGATTTTTCGATAACATCAACCATGATGTGCTTATCGGAATTCTGAAAGAACGCATCGCAGACGACCGCTTTATCCGGCTGATGTGGAAGTTTCTGAAAGCAGGCTATATCGAAGATTGGGCGTTTCACAGAACGTACAGCGGAACACCGCAAGGTGGTATCATTAGCCCGATACTGGCTAATATTTACCTTGACAAACTGGACAAGTATATGAAAGAATACGCTGATAAATTCGATAAAGGTGAACGACGGGGAATGAACCTTGAGTACAAAAGCTATTCCGGAAAGATTTGGTGGCTCGGCACAAAGCTGAAGCAAACCGAGGATAGAGAAACTCGGAAAGAACTGATTGATGCGATTAAGCAACATCAGAAAAACAGGATGCACCTGCCCTCTGTCGATGAAATGGATGAGGGATATAGACGGATTAAGTATGTGAGGTATGCCGATGATTTTATTATCGGAGTGATTGGGAGCAAAGCGGATTGCGTAGCTATCAAAGAGGACATAAAAAACTTCCTCGGCGAAAAGCTGAAATTAACGCTGTCCGAAGAAAAAACCTTAATCACACACGGAAATCAAAAGGCTAAATTCCTCGGCTATGAAATCTATGTCCGACCGTTTACGGATAAGACATTGAGGAGCGAGAAATCGGGAGTTCTTATCAAGGCTTACGGTAAAAAGGTTGTATTAGAAGTACCTATGTCCACGATGCGGGATAAACTTCTTTACTACGAAGCGATGAAAATATATCAATTCGAGGGTAAAGCGAAGTGGAAACCCACAAGCCGGACGAAAATGTTACATCTGGACGACCTTGAAATACTGGACGCTTACAATAGGGAAATCCGAGGATTTGCAAACTATTTTTCAATCGCCAACAACAGTTCGCACCTAAATTCTTTCAAGTACATCATGCAATACAGTATGTATAAGACTTTTGCACGAAAGTACAGCACCACAGTCCGCAAAATCATTGCGAAATATCGATTCAACAAGGATTTTGCAGTTTTCTATGAGGACAAGAAAGGTAGAAAGAAGATGCGGCTGTTCTTCAACGGTAGCTTCAAGCGAAAAACGACCGCTATGGAAGCGAGTTGTGATAATGTAGCCAACACAATTTTCAATACCACTGTTTCAAGCCTTATGCAAAGGCTGCAAGCTGGAAAGTGTGAATTGTGTGGTGCAGAGGGTAATATCGAAGTACACCATGTCAAGCGTCTCAAAGACCTGCAAGGCAAGAAACCTTGGGAAATCCAAATGATTGGACGTCAGAGAAAGACTATGGCAGTATGTATTCCCTGTCACAACAAGATACATGACGGTAAGATAGACTGAATATGTTAGTGGAGAGCCGTGTACGCTGAGAGGTGTACGCACGGTTCGGAGGCGAGTTCTCGGAAACCTACCGTAGAAATACGGCAAGGCGCTGGGTTCTTAGCCTACGACTGAAGGCGCAGTATCTGTTCATTTTCGCCGGCGGGCTCCTCGCCCTGTTCGTGGTGTTCGTCATCATGTATATCGCCGGAGTATCCCAATGGATATGTATCGGATTCGGCGTTACTGCCGCCTCAGCCCTTGTGTGGCTCACCTTCCATCTCAATGCCAAGTACGGGCAATACGGTCTGATGAAGTTAGCTGCCGTGAAATACCATCCCCGCTATATCATCAACCGTCTGCGCCTTAACCGACTGATTAAAGGAAGAACAAAATGAGAAACACATTAAAAGCCACAACGCTGGAATCGAAGCTGCCCCTGTTGGCGGTGGAGCATGGCTGCATAATCAGCAAAGACGCCGACATTACGGTTGCCTTTGAGGTCAGCCTGCCGGAACTGTTCACAGTCACCTCTGCCGAATACGAAGCGATGCACGGAGCTTGGTGCAAGGCAATCAAGGTATTGCCGCATTATTCAGTAGTGCATAAGCAGGACTGGTTTGTCAGCGAGAAATACCGTCCCGATTTGCAGAAAGATAACCTGTCGTTCCTCGACCGCTCTTTTGAGCGTCATTTCAACGAGCGTCCGTATCTCGCCCACAAGTGTTATCTGTTCCTGACAAAGACCACGAAGGAAAGGGCGCGTCAGCAGAGCAACTTCTCAACCCTCTGCCGAGGCCGGATAACTCCGAAGGAACTGAATCACGAGATGGTTGTCAAGTTCATGGAGTCTGTTGAGCAGTTCGAGCGTATCATCAATGACACCGGCTATATCAGACTTCGCCGCCTGACAGATGATGAGATTGTCGGCACCGAAAAGGCTTCCGGGCTTATCGAGAAATATATGTCGCTCTCGATGGAGGATGTTACCTGTCTGGAGGATATAGACCTCTCTGCCCAGCAGATGAGAATCGGCGACAAGATGCTATGCCTTCATACGCTGTCAGACACGGAAGATCTGCCCGCAAAGGTCAGCACCGACAATCGGTATGAGCGTCTATCGACTGACCGCTCGGATTGCAGGTTGAGTTTTGCCTCTCCCGTTGGGTTGCTGTTGCCCTGCGACCATATTTACAATCAGTTTATCCTGATTGACGACCACGACGAGAACTTGGCGAAGTTCGAGAAAACTGCACGCAACATGAACTCGTTGAGCCGCTACTCACGCTCAAACGCAATTAACAAGGAGTGGATAGACCGCTATCTCAACGAGGCTCATTCATACGGGCTGACCTCCGTCCGGGCCCACTTCAATGTCATGGCATGGAGCGACGACACCGAGGAACTGCGACGCATCAAGAACGATGTCGGCGGCCAGTTGGCGACAATGGGATGTATGCCCCGGCACAACAGCATCGACTGCCCGACACTGTTCTGGTCGGCGATGCCCGGCAACGAGGCTGATTTTCCTGCCGAGGAAAGTTTCTACACTTTCATCGAGCCTGCCGCCTGTTTCTTCACTGCGGAAACGAACTATCGTTCTTCGCTGTCGCCCTTTGGAATCAAGATGGTGGATAGATTGACAGGTAAGCCAATACATCTCGACATATCAGACGAGCCTATGAAGCGCGGTATCACGACAAACCGCAACAAGTTCATACTTGGGCCGTCGGGTAGCGGAAAGTCGTTCTTCACCAACCATCTGGTGCGCCAATATTTTGAGCAAGGCGCCCATGTGTTGCTGATAGATACGGGTAATTCCTATGAAGGTCTTTGCAACCTTATCCACAATCGTACACACGGCGAGGACGGCATCTATTACACCTACACGGAGGATAATCCAATATCATTCAATCCTTTCTATACGGATGACGGTGTTTTCGATGTGGAGAAGAAGGACAGTATCAAGACGCTGCTTCTCACTCTTTGGAAATCGGAGGATGACAGGGTTACTAAGACTGAATCGGGAGAACTTGGCTCGGCATTGTCGATGTTCCTTGACAAAATGCGGGAGGATAAAAGTATCGTGCCATGCTTCAACTCATTTTACGAGTTTATGCGCGATGATTACCGTGCTGAAATGGCACAGCGTCCTATTCCCATCTACAAACAGGACTTTGACATCGACAACTTCCTGACAACGCTACGCCAGTATTACCACGGTGGGCGCTTTGACTTCCTGCTGAACTCCAAAGAGAATATCGACCTGCTTGGTAAACGCTTCATTGTCTTCGAGATAGATTCAATCAAAGATAATAAGGAGCTATTTCCTGTGGTAACGATTATCATCATGGAGGCTTTCATAAACAAGATGCGAAGACTCAAGGGAATCCGAAAAGTCCTTATCTGTGAGGAGGCATGGAAAGCCCTCTCCTCGGCGAACATGGCAGAGTATATGAAGTACCTCTATAAGACTGTCCGTAAATACTTTGGCGAGGCGATTGTGGTAACGCAGGAGGTTGACGACATCATATCGTCGCCGATTGTAAAGGAGACCATCATCAACAACTCCGACTGCAAGATTCTTCTGGATCAGCGCAAGTACATGAACCGTTTCGACCAGATTCAGGACTTGCTCGGTCTGACCGACAAGGAGAAGGCGCAGATACTAAGTATCAATATGGCGAACAATCCGAACCGCCTGTATAAAGAGGTGTGGATTGGCTTGGGTGGCACTCAGTCGGCAGTCTATGCCACGGAGGTGTCTATGGAGGAATATCTCTGCTATACAACCGAGGAAACGGAGAAAGTGCAGGTGCTTAACAAAGCCGCCCAAATCGGCGGCAGCGTCGAGGCTGCAATCCGGTTGCTCGCCAATGAAAGAAGGGAGGGTGCCACATGAGAATACCTAAATTCTTTCATCCGATTCTCGGAGTAATGGCAGGGTTTATCCTGTTCCTCGCCGGTATTGCCCTGCTGTCCGCCATCTTCGTGGCTACATACCGGCTGGTGCTGTATGCCAGACCGTATGTGACGGAGGTATTTTCAAACATTTCTAACTATCTGTCTCAATGGCTACCGCTATGAAAGTTTTCTATGTGCTGTGGGTGATACTGGCCGGACTGTTCATTGGTCTGCTTGCCCTGATAACATTCCCTTTGCTCCTGCTTTTCGTGGGAGTGAAAATAATCGGAGGCATGGCCTCCAAAATCCGATAACATTAACCGAATATGGAAAATTCAAAAAACAAATTCAAAACTGATGACTTCGTAGCTGAAATGATGTCAAAGTTTCCTGCTCTGAAAGCCATGAAGGAGAAACTATCCTTCTGGCAGGATGACCCAAGATTCAACCTAATGGGAACTTGGCGATGTGACGCGCTCCCAACGGTTGAAATTCACATTACAGTCGAGTATAACTATTTCGGAGTGGCAATCTTTGACACATCCGCAGATGGTGATGTTCACTCTACTTTTCATGCTCTCCATAAGGGAGAAACCGATCGTCTCTATTACATAATCTACAAGGGTAAGATTGTGGAAATAATAATCGAAGGCGACTTAGAGGAAGAGGGTGAAGACAACGGTCCCAACATGATTCTTGACAGATATAGCTTTTATCTTGAAGATGGTACTCGTTCATTTGTGCAGGAAACTCAAGCAATGGCTGATGACGATACCATAGGAATCGAAGCCATGCGCTACCTCAGAGAATCCGAAGAAGAGTAACAACAACCACTAAAATCCAAAGTAAGAATGAAACAACTGAAATTTCTATTCCCCCTGATTGCCCTGTGCCTCATGTTAGGCACGGGCAGGGCTTCGGCCCAGTGGACGGTGATTGACCCGTCAAACATCGCCCAGTCTATCGTAAATTCCTCAAAATCACTCGTGCAGGAATCGACTACCGCCACGAATATGGTGCGAAATTTTCAAGAGACGGTTAAAATCTACCAGCAGGCAAAGAAATATTATGATGCTTTGCAAGCAGTCAACAATCTTGTCCGCGATGCCCGCAAGGTGCAGCAGACAGTCCTGATGCTGGGCGACATATCCGGCTACTACGTCAACAATTTCAAGAAGATGCTGACAGACCCCAATTTCACAAGTGCCGAACTATCGGCAATCGCCTCCGGCTACACCCGCATCCTCGAGGAAGCCAACGGCGTACTCGGCGACTTGAAACAGGTGGTCAACATCACGACGCTCAGCATGACCGACAAGGATCGCATGGACATCGTGGATAGCTGCCACAAGGAGATGAAGCGTCTGAAGAACCTGACGGCATATTATACAAACAAGAACATCTCGGTGTCGTATCTCCGTGCCAAGAAGAAGGCGGACACCCAGAGGGTCGTGAGCCTTTACGGTGACGGCTCCGAAAAATACTGGTAACGCCTATGCTTTGCGCGATAGATTTCTCAAACCTACACTCCATACTCCGGTCGCTCTACGACGAGATGATGCCTCTGTGCGGCGACATGGCGGGAGTGGCCCAGGGCATAGCCGGTCTCGGCGCCCTGTTCTATGTGGCTTACCGCATCTGGCAGTCGCTGGCGAGGGCCGAACCGATTGATGTGTTCCCGCTGCTCCGTCCTTTCGTCATCGGTTTCTGTATAATGTTTTTCCCCAATGTCGTACTCGGCACAATCAACTCGGTAATGTCGCCGATTGTTCAGGGGACCGCCGGGATGCTGGAGGGCCAGACTCTGGATATGCAGAAATACCGGGAGGAAAAAGACAGGTTGGAATACGAACAGATGATGAACGACCCATCGACAGCCTATCTCGTTGACGATGCCGAGTTTGACCGTCAGATTGATGAACTCGGCGTGACGGAGATTGGCACTGCCGCCGGAATGTATATCGAGAGAGGTATGTATAAGGTCAAGAAGGCTATACAGAATTTCTTTCGTGAATTATTGGAGATGCTCTTTCAGGCTGCCTCCCTGACAATCGACACGATAAGGACATTCTTCCTGATAGTGCTGGCGATATTGGGGCCGATAGCGTTTGCCATATCCGTCTGGGACGGATTCCAGAACACACTCGTCCAATGGATATGCCGATACATTCAGACCTATCTGTGGTTGCCTGTGGCTGACCTCTTTTCAACGATACTGGCGAAAATCCAAGTGCTGATGTTGCAGAATGACATTTCGGAACTGGTTAATAACCCGAACGTTGACCTCGATGGAAGCAACACCGCTTACACGATTTTCATGATTATCGGCATCATCGGATACTTCACAATTCCGACCGTTGCAGGCTGGATTATTCAGGCCGGAGGCATGGGAAGCTACAACCGCTCGATCAACAACACCGCCATGACCGGTGGCTCATGGGCCGGAAGCATCGCCGGAGGTGTGGCAGGGAATGTGGCTGGTCGAGCCGGCAAACTCCTTAAATAAAGTAATAACTCATAGTTGCGAGTGACGAGGTTTACTTCATCACTCATAACTATGACTTAAAACCTCATTCAAATGGAATTTAAGTCATTAAAAAACATTGAGACCTCCTTCCGGCAGATAAGGCTGTTCGGCATCGTCATGGTATCGCTCTGCGCCTTAATCGCAATCGGCGCCGTGGTGCTGTCGCTGAACTTCGCCGAGAAACAGAGGGAGAAAATCTATGTCCTTGACAACGGCAAGAGCCTGATGCTCGCCTTGTCGCAGGACATGGAGCAGAATCGCCCTGCGGAGGCACGGGAACACGTGCGACGCTTCCACGAGCTGTTCTTCACCTTGTCGCCCGACAAATCGGCGATTGAGCATAACATCAACCGGGCCATGTCGCTGGCCGACAAAAGCGCCTACAACTACTACTCCGATTATGTGGAGAAAGGCTACTACAACCGAATCATAGCCGGAAACATAACGCAGGTGCTTCAGGTTGACAGCATTGTCGCCGATTTCAACGACTACCCCTATCAGGTCAGAACCTACGCCCGGCAGATGATCATCCGCCAGAGCAACGTGACCGAAAGGTCGTTGATCACGAATTGCCGTCTGGTGAACACCGGCCGTTCCGACGATAACCCCAACGGCTTCATGATCGAGGGTCTGACAATCCTTGAAAACAAAGATTTGATAACCACAAAACGAACCTTATCCCAATGAGTATAAAACAGAAAATTCAAAATCTCGTGTCGCCATTATATAATAAGGTGTGGCACGGCCCGAAAGGAAAAATCAAAGAACGGGTGAAAAAAGCCTGTGAAGATATGCCCCATAAACAACGCCTCACGGTCGTTACCGTTCTTCTCTCGGCGTTCATCCTCGTCGCCTTCTTCGTGTTCGGGAACGCCTGCTACAAGATGGGCGCCGGTCATGCTCGGCAGGCTATCGAGATAGAGCATATCCGACAACTGGAGCTCCCGACACAAAGCACACCCGATGTCTCACCTAAAACGGTAGAAGATGAAGCTGCTCGATAACCTCAAAGCGAAATTCGCCCCGAAAACTCCGGCAGAACGAGAGCGGTTGAAACGGATAACTGTCTATACGCTGCTGATTCTCTCGTGCCTCGTATGCTTCTGGATTATCTTCGCTCCAAGCGGCGATGACGATGCCGTCAAGGGAAAGGCGAACATGGAGCTGCCCGACCAGACTTCCGCCGGTATGCCCGACACCAAGCTGAAGGCATACGAACAGGAGGCGGCGCAGAAAGACAAGGCGCGTAATGACAGCACGGCAAATGCCGTGTCGCTTCAACTCGACACGGTTACAGCCCCGACAACGCCGACAGTGCCCGATGAGATTCAGAACTCCGCTGCGGCGTACCAGCAGGCTCAGGCGTCATTGCAGGATTTCTATGTGCCGGAGTATAACGAATCGGCACAGGTAGCGGAGTTGCAGGCACGGCTCGATGAGCTGGAGATGCAGAACTCTATGGCACAGCAACAGTCGCAACAACCCAATGAGATGGAATTGCTTGAAAGGTCGTACCAGTTGGCGGCGCAGTATATGGGTAATGGCAACGGCGGCAATTATCAGGCTGCGCCTCAGACTGATGAAAAAGGAAAGCGAAATGTCCAGCCGGTGCAGAACGTGACCCACAATGTCGTATCTACTTTGAGTGCCGCCACAAATGACCGTGGCTTCAATACCTCGGTGGGTATAAAACGCTCGGCAGGCAGGAACACAATCACCGCTGTCATAGCCGGAGACCAGTCGGTAACCAACGGTCAGTCCGTAAAACTGCGAACAACCGAACCGATGTGGATCGGCAACAGACTGATACCCCGTAACACCGTCCTTGTCGGTGCCGCGAGATTGCAGGACGAGCGTCTGGAGATTGAGATTTCCTCTGTCGAGTGTCAAGGCTCAATCTACGATGTGGAGCTGAAAGTCTATGATTCCGACGGTCAGGAGGGTATCAACATTCCCAACTCAATGGAGACTGACGCGCTGCACGAGATTGGCGCCAACATGGGGTCAACAATGGGCAGCTCGATAAATATCTCCACCGATGCCGGAGCGCAGATCGTCTCTGATGTGGGTCGAGGACTCATCAACGGTGTGAGCCAGTACCTCACAAAGAAGATGCGTACCGTCAAGGTGCATCTTAAATCCGGGTACAGGGTGATGCTTTACCAGCCCGAAAACAACTAAAACCACTTAAATCCAACGTAAATTTTTATGAAACTGAAAACAATTATTCTCTCAGCCATTGCCGTAATCGGCATGGCAACTCCGGCTTTTGCCAAAACAAACAAAGTCAATAGCACCGATAACAACGTGTCGCCGGACACAGAACAGATCGCCGAACACGACATGAACGTGTACGGTGCCAACTACACTGACGGCGACAAGTTCGACGGCCTGACCCGAAAAGTGGGCTTCGACCGCATGATTCCGCCTCACGCACTGGAGGTCTGCTACAACAAGACCACGCACATCATCTTCCCGGCTGAAATCACATACGTCGATTTAGGCAACGAAAACCTTGTCGCCGGACTCGCCGACGGAGCAAAGAACGTGCTGCGCGTAAAATCCGCTTTCAAGTCATTCAAGCAGGAAACAAATCTGTCAGTTATTACCGAAGATGGCTCTTATTACACCTTCAATGTCAAATTCGCCAAAGAGCCGCTATTGCTCAGTATTGAGATGACTGACTTTCTCCATGACGGCGAGGCGGTTAACCGCCCCAATAACGCACAGGAGATATACCTCGAAAAATTGGGAAGCGAGTCTCCTATGCTTGTCAAACTGATTATGAAGTCAATCTACAAGCAGAACAAGCGCGAAATTAAGCATATCGGCTCAAAACGTTTCGGGGTGCAGTTCCTTCTGAAAAGTATCTATACCAACAACGGACTTCTCTACTTCCATACTGAACTGAAGAATACCTCCAACATCGCCTTTGATGTGGATTTTGTGAGCTTCAAGATTGTGGACAAGAAGGTTATCAAGCGAACCGCCATGCAGGAACAGGTACTTGAACCGCTCCGCGCCCAGAACTATGTTACGGTGGTGCATGGCAAATCGTCTGAACGCACAGTGTTCGCTCTGGATAAATTCACAATTCCTGACGACAAGCAGCTCGTTATTGAGGTCGCCGAGAAGGAAGGCGGTCGGCACCAGTCCTTCGTGGTCGATAACGAGGATATTGTGAGAGCAAACGTAATCGACGAGTTATCAATTCAATAATCAACAAGCCCATGAAGAAGATTCTTTCAATCTTCGCTGTGGCGGTGCTTTCCCTGTTCGCAGGGGAGGCATTCGCCCAGCGGAATCTCCCTGGAATGTCGGCGGTAGAGGTACGTGCCGACATGGTAAACGGCTTTTATACCGGCAATTCCCGCAACTGCGGCTATAACCTCGGCATATTCTATTCAGTCATCAAGGGCAACAATGCTAATACTTGGTCTTTCGGGGGAGAATACCTCCAGACCTATAAGCCATACGGCGAGAAGGGCCGCATCCCGGTGGCGCAGTTTTCAGGAGAAGTCGGCTACAATCTCCGCATTGTCAGCGACTATTCGCAGACCTTTCATCTCTATGGCGGCGTGTCGGCTCTCGCCGGATATGAGACGGTCAACTGGAGCAAGCAACTGTTACCCGACGGCTCGACTATTCAGGCTAAAGATGCTTTCATCTATGGGGGCGCCGTAACCCTCTCGGCAGATTTTTATCTCTCGGATCATGTGGCACTCGGCGCACACATCAAGGAGCGGTTTGTATTCGGCAACGACACGGGACATTTCCTGTTCCAGTATGGCGTTCACCTCAAATATCAATTTTAGGCTATGAGGTACACAAAGAATGATATAAAGAATATCCCGCTGACAGAGTTCATGGCGGCTCTCGGCGAAAAGCCGGTCAAGGCTTTCGGGGACATGAAGCTCTATTATGCACCGCAACGCGACGACCCGGAGCCGATGCTGGTGGTTGATACCAAAACAAACCGATGGTATGACCACGCCACCGACCAAAGCGGCGACATAATCGACCTCGCAGCCCTGAAGATGAATCCGAATCTCTACACAGATCCACGAGACTTCATTCTCAAATACATGAATGAGTACGAGCAGGGCAAGGAACTATTGGCAAAGGCTCGACCTACGCAAGAGCCAACGATTATCAACCTCGACATAAAGAAAGTGAAGCTCACAGACTTTATGAAGGCGTTGGGTCAGGAACATCCGGTAGCGGCCGACGGCAATCTCCGAATCTACAATGCTCCATACGACCCGAAAGGTGAGCCGACTATGGTAATCAACACCGAGACAAACCTTTGGCGTGATACCAAATCCGGTGCATACGGCAGTATCTATGACCTCGCGTATGAACTGACCGGCTCGTGCAATATGTCAGAACTGAACCGCTATATTGCCGGACAGATACAGGGATTGGAGAAATCTCAAAAAGTTGAGCCGCCCAAGCAGGAGCCGGATAAACCCAGACGTAAGATGCGCCTATGAACATCGACGAAATCCGTAAAATTCCTCTCGTCGAGTTCCTGAATCAACTGGGCTATCAGCCGACAGGCAGGGACAGCAAAGGATTATGGTTTTATTCTCCATGCCGCAATGAGCGTAAGCCGTCCTTCCATGTCAATCCCCGGAAAAATGTATGGTTCGATTTTGGTAGCGGAGCAGGTGGCGACATCTTCACTCTCGCCGGGGAGTTATGCAATTCCGGCGACTTCATCCGACAGGCTGAATATATCGCTGAGAAGATGAAGCTGCCAATCGCAAAACCATATAAGCCTGCGCCGTTCATTGAACAGCCGACTTTTGAAAATGTGGCAGTATCAAAACTGCACTCTCCAGCATTGCTGAAATACCTCGCTGACAGAGGTATTCCCCGGAACATCGCCCAACGGTGGTGTGTGCAGGTCAATTACAGGCTTCACGGCAAAGACTATTATGCCATTGGCTTCGAGAACAGCGCACATGGTTTTGAGCTTCGCAATCCTTTCTATAAAGGGGCGTATCCCCCGAAACACATTACCCATATTGCCAACGGTAACGCCCGTTGCAACGTGTTCGAGGGATTCATCGACTTCCTTTCGGGTGAGCGTCTCGGTCTTAATGACGGTTGCGACACCGTGGTTCTCAACTCCGTCTCCAATGTCGGCAAGGCTCTGACTGTCCTGCCTGACTATTCCGTCATAGCCTGTTACCTCGACAATGACGAAGCCGGTCGTGCCGCACTCGCCAGACTACGGCGAGAAATGGGCGACAAAGTAATGGACAAGTCCGCACTCTATCCCGACCACAAGGATCTCAACGACTTCTTGTGCCAGCGAGTGCAGAGCCAAGCCAAAGGCTTGAGCTATGCCGAGCGCAGCCAAGAACGGCGTGAAACGCAATATCTTGTGGCTACCCAACCTAAAATTACCAACAATTCAAAAATCAAACTCTGAAAAACAATGAATACAATTCTGAATAAAATCGGCGCAATGCGCCTCACTCCCGCCCGATTCTTCGGGTTCTGGGCAATCCTTTTCGCCCTCGTGTTCACCCTTTCCTCCTGTTCCGACGACCTCGATGTGCAGCAGTCCTATCCCTTTACTGTGGAGATCATGCCCTACGGCGACAAAATCAAGCAGGGTGAAACCGTGGAACTGCGATTCGAGATCAAACCGGAGGGCAACTATGCCAACACCCTCTACACAATCCGCTATTTCCAGTATGACGGCGAAGGCACCCTCAAACTTGTTGACGGCCCGGTGCTGGTCAACAACGACCGTGTGCTTCTGGAAAGCAAGACCTTCCGGCTCAACTACACCGCCAAGAGTGCCGAAGCCCACAAATTCCTCGTTGTGATCGAAGACAATTTCAATTCGACCCCGTGGGAGCAAACCTTCGAGTTCAACGGCAAGGACAGCGGTGATGATGACGGAGGCAAAATCGTCGGTCCGATAGTAACACCCGTAAATCCGATTGTCCGATGAAGAAACTGATGCTATTCTTCGTGGCGTTGCTGACCCTTGTGGCGGCAACGCCCGCCTCCGCAAAGCGGAGCATAATGGAGCTTCCGCTCTTTGAACGGGCAGTTCTGATAATCAAACATTTTGAGACGCTCCATAAGCCACGCCACTGGCCTTATGTCGGATATGGGCATCAAGTCCAGCCGGGAGAGCCATACCGCAGAGGCGTACAACTCACCGAGAAACAGGCCGACGCACTTCTACGCAAAGACCTACGGAAATTCTGCGCCATGTACTCAAAATACGGCAAGGATTCCGTTCTTCTCGGCGCATTAGCCTACAACTGTGGCCCCGGAGTCGTCAACAAGTCCAGCGTCCTCAAAAAACTGAAATCCGGCAACCGCGACATCTTCAAGTCCTATACCTCCCATTGCCGTTATAAAGGCAAATTCCACAAGCAACTCCATCAACGCCGATTGACAGAATTTGCCGCATTATTCAGTTACTAAAAGAGTTCGGCTGTGTCAATGTGGCATAGCCGAACTTCGTTAACTAATAACCTTAAAATTATTAGAATATCCTTGTTTTAAGATTACTTCTACTAAACGCCCAGTATGCAAAGCGTTCATTTCCTTTGAAGGTTGTGGATTTTTAGACCAGTATTTTGTACTGAAAACGACCTTATTATCATCAGTGTCAATACTAAATATGACATTTTTTTTAGGTTCAGTTACGTACTGATCAGGATTATGAAAAATAATATCATTACCTGACTGGGCAGTTGTATGTTCCCAAGTTTCTAATTCTTCATTTTTAACATCTTCCAATATCTGAGACTTTAATTTCTTTGCCTCAAATGCGGACGTACATTCTATTACAATTCTCATAAGCTATACTATTTAATGATACACTAAGAGTATAGGCAAAAACCATGCCAATGCCGCCTTTGGCGGCCGAAATTTTAGCGAAATAAGGCGTGGCGACTTCATCACGAGGTCGTCACGCCTTGCTGATTGACTATGGCAGGTCAATTATTTCTTCTTGTTCAGCCATTCATCACGGCGTTGTCTGCACTCTTTCAGAGTCGGGGCAACGCAAGAGAACAATTCCCCATCAGTGTGGCGATAGTCGTATTGATAGAGTTTCTTTCGCCGTGTGCGGTAGCCGGTGTAAAATACCTCGTATTGTTCAGTGCCGGGAGTGGTGGTTGTGCTTACTCCGTGGGCGGTCATTTTCGTTGCCATATCTTCAAGTTTTAGTATTCTACAATCAGCACCCGATATTCAAATGTTATTTCGGGGTTGGTTATCTTTCTTTGTTTCAGCCATAGGTGGTGGCTGCCGTAGCCATAGACGAAGTATCGGTCAAGGTCGTACTTGTCGGCAAAATCGGCTACTATCTGCCGCAGGGTTTCCTCGCTGTCTGCATAGAGTATGTGATTTACAAATTCTATGATGACTTCGGCTATCTTGTCGTCAAAGACGATAGTCGGATGTTCAAATGTTACGTTCATAATCAGTGGGGGTTATGACCTGCGCCATTACTGACGCAGGTCGGGTTAAACATCAGGCGGTCATTCTTTCCTTGATAAGTCGGGCGTTTGCGTTCACAAGGTCGATGATACGTTTGTGATACTTGGTGTCTTGGTTATATTTGCCGTGGCATTGTATCACTTTGAGGGACTGCAAATCAACCTCTATCGTTTCTATAATGGCATCGCCAATCCTTGCCGACAACACCAGCGTATCCTCTTTGAGATAATAGGAAGATGAGAAAACGCATATATTCTGCAACGCACCTTCCTGATAATATTCCTCAATGCTTTCAAGCACCTTTACCTCAATCTCATTGTCGGAGATTACCAGCCCGAAGAACTTGGATTTTAGGGCGATGAAATCTTCCTCACGTTTCTTCTCTTGGAGCAACCTCTGCTGCTCACGCTCACGCCTTTCTATCTCGTAAATGCGCTGACGCTCCGCACGTTCCTTTTCTCTCTTGGCTTCAATCCTTCGGCTTGCCCCGTCGTGTGCCTCTATGAAATCTTCGGGGCAGATGTTCTTTGGATTGCGCAGGTCTTGACCGAGGTTCTTCAGCATTTGCAGGTAGTCGCACCACATTCCGATATTTTTGATATGGTAGCGGTGGCGTTTGGCGATGAGATATGATGCCCACAATTCATCCGCATTTCGGGGATTGGTAAGAAAATATTTCATTTCCTCAATCTCTCCGGCTTTCATCAGCGTCTCAATCTTGGGGTCGGCAAGAAGAGCCTTGAAAAGCCGGAGGGGTGATATTCCGTGGAAATCGCCCTTGAAGCCGTTACGCTTGAGTTGGGGAATGACCGACATTCTCGGATAGACATCGCTCCATGTGACAACATCGTCATAAAGACTGTTGTGCGGGCGTATCTCCATATCGCTCCAATACGACCAGCAGTCGCAGTAATGGAAAGTAAATCCACGGAGCAGAGCCATGTCGGTTACTTTGCCGTCGGGAGAAATCCAACGCTGCACGACCTCTTGGCAGTAGAGCTTCCTTGCCTCACCCTTACGGCTTTCACTCCTTACCTGCGACACTCGGATAATCTGAAAACCCTTGCAGGAGGTTATTACGCTGAAATAAGCGGTTTCATTCTGGGTTCGTCTGCGGGTGTCCTTCACTTGGAGTTCCGCTCCGCAATTTGGGCAACTGCAACCTGCGATAGTGTCGCAAAGATTGCCTTTAGCACCCTTCCAAACGTGTCCGCAGTCGGAGCAGGTCATTTTGCCGTTCTTGGTGCGATAGGCGAAATGCTCAAAGCAGTGGTTGTAAGCCCATTGTTCTTGTGCAGCGGTTATGGGGCGCAGTGTGGAGGATAGTCCTGCCACTCGCTTTTGTAATGCGGTCTTGGGTTTCATAGCCGTAAAGTGTTAGAGGTCAAACAGACTGGGTTGTGCGACTTGGGGATTGTTCTCGGTTGTTTTCTTCTCGGTGGTCTTGGGTCGGCGCATTTTAGCCATTTCCTCGTCACGGAGTTTATCAATGGCGTCCTGCCGTGCCTGTTCCTTTTCTTCCTCGGTGAGTTCTACCGTATGGTTCACTACCACCTGGCAGTTGATTGGGTTGCTGACCTCAATCTCATTCTCTTCCCAATAGTGTACTGCCATTCCGTACACCTCTGCGTCCGTGAAGCCACAGCATCCGCTTTTCTTCACTTGGTTAAGAATATATGTCACGCAGTCCTCTACCGATTTGGAGGGGTTCGCAAAGCGGATGGCGAACAAAGCGTCATTATCGGCTCTCTTTTCAAGATAAGCCTTGATGGTGTCGTTGAAGGCTCGTGTGCCTCGGTTTTCTCTTGTCGTTGCCATAGTCATAAATGTTTTAGAGAGTGAGTAGCCAATAGATTGCTCCGATTGCGGAGAGGATTGATATGAGCCAGCCGATGCCCCTCAATATGGGTTTCGCTATCGCCCACAACGCTATCCCTATGACCGCTCCGATGATGATTGCCACTGCCTTGACCGCCTTGCTTATGCGGTAATGATAGGAGGATTGGCGAGCTTGCCTTGACCTATTTTCTTTATGTTTTCTTATGGCTTTCATATCGGTTGGAGCTTTTTTTTAACCTCATGCGTCCAAAGACAGTGTGGTTGTATGAGTTGCTTGACACCTGAAAGGCGTGTGGCGGCAAAAGAGGGATGTTCGGGCCTTGACATAAAAAATACGAGTGCAAAATGAAGTATTCGCCGGAGCCTGCGGAGGCAAATACCATTTTGTGTCTGGAGATTTTTTATGCCGAAGCCAGAAGAATATCCCTCCGCCACACGTTACGTTATGGCAAGCAACTTATACCTGACCCACTTGTTATCGGTACGCACTGATTGAAATGGCTCCCCCGGATGAAAGCCCATGAAAACATAAATCTTTGCCGCCCCTGCTGTGGCGGCGATGGACATAAACACTGACAAAGAAAACCGTGGCAGCCCCGATAAAAAAGAAGTGTGCCGCAATGACGAGGATCTGCAAGACCCGGCATTGCGACACTGTTCTTTTCGGTGGCTGATGTTCAAGCGGTGAGTGGTGAGGCGGTCGAAAAATTCCATACAAGGCAATGCGTCCCGGAACACGGACAGGCGGCATTAAGTCTTATGGTGCAGGCAGCGTCCCCGATGCCGTTCCATAAGGCGATGCCGGTTGTCGGTGTTCAGCATTGCCCATAGGCGTGTTGCGGTCAATAGGTGTCAGTGGCTCGTACACCGTCACCTATCGACGGCATAACGCCGCCAGCACTGCAAGACCGCCCCGCCTCTCACCGCTTTCAATGAAAAAAGCGTTCCGAATACTTGCGGGTGTCACAAAAATACCGTAATTTTGTGACATGAATAATAAGCAAGACATATCCGGATCTGATAATGTTGTCCGCGAAAGAATAAGGTTCATGGAGAAAGGGGCTATATTTTTTCCGTCGGATTTTGAGGATATTGCCTCTCCTGAAGCCGTCCGCCAGACTCTTGGACGGATGGTAAAACGCGGAGAAATTATGCGTGTAAGCCGTGGAATTTATTGTATTCCCCGTTCAAACGAGGCACTGGGCCTTGATTGCATACCACCCTCGACAGAAGACATAGCCCAAAGGTTGGCGGAACGAGACAAAGTAAAAATAATTCCTACCGGCGACCACGCATTAAACCAACTGGGATTGTCCTCGCAAATCCCTGCCAATGCGGTATATATCACCAGCGGAGCAAGAAAAAAAATCAGACTCTCCAATGGACGGAACATAATATTCAGGGAAAGCAACGAACTACGTCTGTTTGAATTTGTTTCCGGTCTTATGATGCTTGTCGTGTCTGCGATACGAAGTATTGGAGAGGGTAATCTCACTGACGATATTGTAAACAAAATAAAAGAAATAGTAAAAAAAGTCTCTCCCGATATTTACGCCCATGACATACGGCTCGCGCCTGTGTGGGTCAGAAAAAAACTTGAAGAATAATATGATTTTCACAGACCTGACGGCTAATGACCGCCGTGATATAATAGACTATGTGAGCGACAAAACTGGATTGTCGCGTGCTGTAATAGAAAAAGACTGGTGGGTGACAGCAGTTTTAAGAGCCGTATTTTCCCTACCATATTCCGAAAGTATATCTTTCAAAGGTGGGACGAATCTCAGCAAGTGCTGGAATCTTATCAACCGCATGTCGGAAGACATAGACATTGCTGTCAGTAGGGAATATCTCGGTTTCTCTGGGAACCTGTCCAAGAATCAGATAAGCGACAAGCTGCGGAGAGCATCCTGCTCATTCGTGAGAAACACGATGATACACGATGTTGAATCCGCACTTGAGGGTCAAAGAATATCTTCCGATCTGATTAAAGTTTCAGTGTAACTATTCAGCAATAGTGTAGGCATGCAGCATCCTACCATCCTATAACGACAGGATGGTATGGATAGCTTGCAGCTGCGACTGGCCGTTTT
>OISZ01000150.1_pt1 | contig 19743 bp, 16 predicted proteins | sample 1586591 | NCBI WGS metagenome assembly OISZ01 (sample SAMN02674970, study PRJEB24791) | human gut metagenome, SKBSTL043 | isolation source: stool | host: Homo sapiens | place: USA
GAGGACGTGTACACGCAAGAAGGACGTTGAAGGGCTTAGTTGCGGATTTGAGGGTTATCTTTGTACAGATGCCTCGCCTTGGCAAATCGCGTGTCGTTTGTTTTTGGATGAGAAACTGGGTGTTGTGAGTTGGTATAATGTAAGAAATAATACAAGTAAATGTTGCTGGAGAAGTTAAACTTTTTATCAATCTCTTTGCTTGGAAGCAGGAGCGTATCGGTCTCGTATCAATCCCGTATTGATCCCGTATCGTTCTCGTATCGTTCTCGTATCGTTCCCGTATCGTTCTCCTATCGTCCTCCTATCATTCTCGCTTCCGGAAGCGGAAACAATACGGAAACGATACGGAAATGATACTTGGGGGGAGGGAGGATGAAGCGAGGACGATAGGAGGTGGAAGCGTGGTGGATACGTGGAGGCAAGGGAGAAAAGAAAATCCACCAGTGGGCCTCCCCGATGGGAAACTGACTGGCGGATTGTGGAAGTGGAAGTCTTGGAGTGAGACTCCAGCGGCTCTAAGTCTGTGGCGATCTTATCTCACCACGACCTTCTTGCCACCGACGACATAGATGCCGGCGGGAAGGCCCTTGAGGCTCTGGGCGTTTTTGCGCACCAATTGTCCCGTGAGGGAGAAGATGTCGCAGGCCTTGCCGCCGAAGAGGGTCTCGGCGGAGACGCCCTCAATGGCTGTGGAGGGCGTGATGGTCAGTTTTCCGTTGGTGCGAGAGCAGACGAGCATGTACATCACCAGGGCTTTGTCCTCCTTCTTGTTTTGCAAGAACTGGTCGCCCTTGGAGAGGATCTTTTCCGACGGCCATCCCCTCACTTGGCGGATGAGGGGTGTGTACTTACTGTGGCTGGAGGCCAGCGACGTAAGCGAATGGATAAATAGTATGAGGACCAGCAGCGTCCTGCCAATATGATTTTTCATTTTGTATCGTCTTATGAAGTGGGGCCTTGGGGCGGATGAAGCTGCCTGGCCTTCGCTGTGTAAGTGTTCTGATTTCGCCACATCGGGCAGGAGTGGCGCAACCTGTGTACAAAGTTAGCATTTTTTAGTCAAAAAAGAGCCCTTGCGGAAATAAAATCCCCATTATTTAGTATAGGAATCAATTATTTTTTATACCTTTGTACGCGAATATGGACACGGCGTTGCGTTGGTCCTTTCGCAGGGTAACATCAACAAGATATCAGCCTGTCTTTTGATAAGTGAACGGTATAAATATTATCAATACAAAACATTAATAATTCTATTATGATTTATTCATCGGAAGTAAAGAACATGTGCGTTGTGGCCAAAGGCCCCAACCATGGACCTGCTCCCATTCCTGAGGAGGGAAAGTGGGTTTATGCCAAGGAGATCGCTGATATTTCGGGTTACACCCACGGTGTGGGATGGTGCGCTCCCCAGCAGGGAGCCTGCAAGCTGTCTCTCAACGTGAAGGACGGCGTCATCCAGGAGGCGCTCGTGGAGACCATCGGTTGCACGGGTATGACCCACTCTGCCGCCATGGCATCCGAGATTCTTCCGGGTAAGACGATCCTTGAGGCACTGAACACCGACCTCGTCTGCGACGCCATCAACACGGCTATGCGCGAGCTCTTCCTCCAGATTGTCTATGGACGCACGCAGAGCGCTTTCTCTGAGGGCGGTCTGACCATCGGCGCCGGTCTTGAGGACCTGGGTAAGGGTCTTCGTTCACAGACGGGTACGCTCTATGGCACGGTGGCTAAGGGTACGCGCTACTTGGAGCTGACCGAGGGCTACATCACACGCCAGTTCCTCGACAAGGACAATCAGGTCTGCGGTTACGAGTATGTTCACCTCGGCAAGATGATGGAGGCTATCAAGAACGGTATGGACGCCAACGAGGCTGTGAAGAAGTTCACGGGCAGCTACGGTCGTACCACTGCCGAGCAGGGTGTTGTTAAAGCGATTGATCCACGTAAAGAATAATAAGGAGAAACATAATTATGATTAGAAAGGTAAGTTACGAAAGTCAGGAGCGTCGTGAGGCGCAGGTTCTTGCAGCTCTCAACGCCGAGGGCATCAAGAGCGTAGAGGAGGCTAATCAGATCTGCGACGAGGCAGGTGTTGATCCTTATCTGATGTGTGAGGAGACGCAGCGTATTTGCTTCGAGAACGCCAAGTGGGCCTATGTCTGCGGTGCTGCTATTGCCATCAAGCGTGGATGCAAGACTGCTGCCGACTGCGCAGAGGCTATCGGTGTGGGTCTGCAGGCATTCTGCATCCCTGGTTCTGTGGCCGACGACCGCAAGGTGGGTCTGGGTCACGGCAACTTGGCTGCCCGTCTGCTCCGCGAGGAGACGAAGTGCTTCGCCTTCTTGGCTGGTCACGAGTCGTTTGCTGCTGCCGAAGGTGCCATCAAGATTGCTGAGATGGCCAACAAGGTGCGCAAGAATCCGCTCCGCGTTATCCTCAACGGTTTGGGCAAGGACGCTGCCATGATCATCAGCCGTATCAACGGCTTCACCTATGTGAAGACGGAGTTCGACTACTATACGGGCGAGCTGAAGGTCGTGGATCGCACGGCTTACTCTGATGGTCCTCGTGCCAAGGTCAACTGCTACGGTGCCAACGATGTCCGTGAGGGCGTGGCTATCAACTGGAGCGAGGATGTCGATGTGTCTATCACTGGCAACTCCACCAACCCGACCCGCTTCCAGCACCCGGTAGCTGGTACGTACAAGAAGGAGCGCACCCTCGCTGGTAAGCCCTACTTCTCAGTGGCTTCTGGTGGTGGTACGGGCCGCACGCTCCACCCGGACAACATGGCTGCTGGTCCTGCTTCCTACGGTATGACCGACACCATGGGTCGTATGCACTCCGACGCTCAGTTTGCAGGTTCTTCTTCAGTGCCTGCTCACGTCGAGATGATGGGCTTCCTGGGTATGGGCAACAACCCGATGGTAGGTGCTACGGTGGCTATCGCCGTCGCCCTCGATCTCGCTTTGAACAAGAAGTAATCTCGCTTGGAGCAAGAAATAAGGCTTGCTTATTGCAAGAAATAAACTAAAAAAGAAAGGCTGGTTTCCAAAAGGAGTCAGCCTTTCTTTTTGCAAGCAATCCTTCTTGGTTCTTGTGTTTTGCTCGAGTCAATGGAGAATGGCTTGCTGGCGTGCTCTAGGAAGGCCTATTGGCAAGAAGCCCCGACGGTACAGGAGTTTGTACAGTCGGGGCTTCTCGTGCTGGTAGAGCGGGTGTGGGCGGTCTTAGTCTATGTTTGGCTCTGGCTCGTGCTGCTTCACGCCCATGCGCGCCTCAACGACATTGACCACATAGTCGCCCAGGTGCTCGCACTCGTTGATGAGGTCCATATACATCGTGCCGCTGGCATAGGAGTACTTATGCTCATTGACATCGTTGATGTTTTGGTTCTTCAGTTGGTTGCGGTAGTTGTTGATCTCGTTCTCGATGTTGAAAGAACGGTTGACGTCCACGCTGCCGCGGTGGGCCACCAGGGTCTGTGTCATCTGCTCCAGCGCATCGTCGGTCAGTTCAAACATCTGGTGGAGATGGTTGTACTGATCCTCGGTAAACTCATCTTTGCCCGAACGCTTTCTGCTGATGATGCGTGCCATGTTGTAGCAGGCGTCACCGATAGACTCCAGTTCTGAGATCTCGCGCAGCATGGCGCGCACCTTCTCCTTGGTGTCGTCGCTCAGATGGGCGTCGCTCACCTGGTCGAGATATTTGGCAATCTCTATCTCCATGTTGTCTGAAATGCCCTCGTATTTCTCGATGCGCGAATAGAGTTTGACGAAGGCCTCGCCATCTTGCTCCCCGAGCAACTCGCGCACCATTCCAAACATTCTATGGATGCGCCCAGAGAAGGAGTGAATCTCCTTGGAGGCTTCCAGTACGGCAAATTCTGGGGTTTTCATGATGCCAGCCTGGATGAAGCGCAGGCGGAAGTCCTCCTCGTCTTGCTTGGCCTTCGGCTTGATGATCAGGCAGACGATACGCTCTATCTGGGGTATGAACCAGATGAGCAGGAAGGTGTTGGTGACATTGAAGCAGGTGTGGAACGCTGCCAGCACAATCGGAAGGAGGACTGCCTTCTGTGTCTGAGAGGTACCAGCGCCAGTTGGGTCATAGCCTACCAAAGAACAGACCGCATCGACAAAGGGATAGAACAGGCAGAGCACCCAGACCACGCCAAAGACGTTGAACACCAGGTGGGCCAGGGCCGCCCTTCGGGCTTGTGTGTTGGCTCCCAGCGCCGCGAGGTTGGCCGTGGCCGTCGTGCCGATGTTCTCGCCCAGCACAAGGGCAATACCGAAGTAGATCGGAAGGACGCCCGTGGAGCACAGCAGGATGGTGATGGCCATGACAGCTGCACTGCTCTGCACGATGCAGGTGATGAGGGTGCCAATGAGCACGAAGACCACTATGTTGAAATGGCTATGGGTGTCAAAGGAGGAGAAGAAGTGGATGGCGTCGGGATTGTGTTCCAAGTCAAGTTCTTTGCCAGCTGCCGATAGCAGGACAAGGGCAAAGAACAGAAACGCAATGCCAAAGAGAAAATCGCCGATGAAGCGCCGTCGCTTCGAATAGATGAGCATGATGCCGATAAAGAAGGCAGGAAAGACGACCATGGTCAGATCGACGTTGAAGCCAAGCGACATGATCCACGCCGTGAGCGTGGTGCCGATGTTCGCACCCATAATGACGGAGATGGCTTGGGCAAGGGTCAATAGACCGGCATTGACAAAGCTCACCGTCATGACGGTGGTTGCGGAAGAGGACTGGACGGCACAGGTGACAAACATTCCCGTGAGCATTCCTGTGAAGCGGTTGGTGGTCATTGCTCCCAAGATGTGGCGCAGTTGAGAGCCGGCCATCTTCTGGAGCGCCTCACTCATAACCTTCATGCCATAGATAAGCAGGGCCAACGCGCCCAAAACTTTCATGAAGATGATCAGATAGTCGCTGGTGTGCATATTGTGTGATGTTGTTGTGATGATATCATCAATAGGAGCTGGTACACATTGACTGTTTCAATTCCGTTGCAAAATTACAAAAAAAGACTCGTTTTCCATCATGTCGTGCTTCTTTTTTGTTGGCAAAAGGTCATAAAAAGGCCAATGGTGCAATAATTCGGTGCAGATTTCGTTATCTAAAGGCAGTTATTTAAAAATTCAAAGATATGAAGTTACAAAGATTGAAGTCTGTTCTTTTCTCTGTTTTCGCCGTTGTGACGGTTTGTCTGTTGGGCAGCTGCCACCGTGTGACCCCACGTTGGACCAATAGCTATTTCCATCGGGAGGCCAACGTGAAGCGGATCTGCGACACGATGGCAGGCACTTACGATATGTGCTACTTTCGCATCTACCGCACTGACCTGCGTGGTGGGCAGGATGTCTTAAAGGATAGTGTGATACGGGCATGCTCCCCGATTCTGCTGCGCCGCTGCAATACGTCGTAGGTGGCTATGGGGACCAGCGCATTACCATCCCCAATTTCCCCATCAGTCTCGTGGCGCCCTGTCTGAAGGATACGGCCCTGGCGCGTGCTGTTGCTTCTGCGCCGCTGCAGAACCTGTTGATCAGATATGGGTTGTCCGGAGGCCTTTCGAGCAAGGAGTCGGAGGGTTATGTGCGCCTTGCACCTGAGCCTCTGTCGCTGTCGCTCAATGTTGGTGGCAAACAATGCGTCGTGGAGTTTGACTTTGAGTGCAAAATCTTTATCGGTATCGATGGTGAGAATCTCACTACGCTGAAGGTCTCCCCGCTGCAATTTTCCCTCGACGACGTGAAGATCTTGGGAGGCAGCAATCAGGACTTTGGCGACGGTTGGTCGAACGGACCGACGTTTGATATCTATATTAACGGTGAACGAGTTGACCAGGCTGGTCAGCCCGTGCGCCGTAGATAAGGATTACATCTAAAGATAAAGTATAGAAAACCTAAGATAATGCGTATGGCTACCCATCCCCTTTGGAACGACGACTACTGGCTGCTCGTGTTGCAACTCTACCTGAAGCGTCCTACGGGCGTGAAAGCGGTGTATGCGCGTGAGGCTGTTGACCTTGCTGTGGAACTACATCTTCCGCCCCCATTCATCCACCAGCAACTGCAAGAGATGGACCGTCGTGACCGCCTGGTGCTACAACTGGTCTGGAAAACTTACGCCCAGAAGCCGCGTCGGCTTGCAAAAGACATTGCGCGGCTGCGGAAGATGAAGGGGTTCGGTTGTGAGCAGGCTTTTTACGAGGGGGTGGAGGTGCGCAACACGTTTGAGGACTTCTTTCTGCCATTGACCGAAGACCACGAATTGAAGCCTGTCATGCTGGTCCTCGTCCTCGATCTCTACTTCCGGCTTGTGCCCCATACTATGGTGGTGGACACGCCCGAGGTGGCAGAACTGGCGCGTCTGATGAAACTGAAGCCCGAGAAGGTGGTGCAGGTGCTGGAGACCTTCCAGGCTTGCGACCCTTACTTGATGCGCACCACCGAGGCTTCTCTTCCGCTTTTGGCTCCGTGTCAGCAGGTGTGGAACCGCTACGCCAATGGTCAACCCACACTATTGGAGGAGCAGGCAGAGGCGTTTCGTGCCTATTTTGAGTGAAATGTTGTGTTGCAGTACAATACAAGCGCAATATAACTCACTACGCTTCAACAATCACCATACAACAAACGACGATATAATAAGTGGCAATACAACAAAAGGATTCCTCTCTTCGGAAAGGAATCCTTTTGTATGTTGTCCTAAGCGGATTCGAACCACTACAAACAGAACCAAAACCTGTTGTGCTACCATTACACCATAGGACAAAAATCCAAGTGCAAAGTTACGGAGATTTTCTTATATTGCAAAATTTTGTGGTCAAAAATGCAATAGAGGCTCTATCTTTTGCCCAGCGGAATCATTTTCAGAACATCTTGATGACGCGGCGCAGTCCTGCTACGAGCGTATCGACCTCCTCTCGAGTATTGTAGAAGGAGAACGACGCGCGCACGGTGCCGAGTATGCCGAGGCGGTCCATGAGAGGCTGGGCGCAATGGTGGCCTGTGCGCACGGCAATGCCCAGTTGGTCGAGGAGCGTGCCGAGGTCGGCATGGTGGATATCGGCGACGTTGAAGGAGATGACAGCGTCAGCCTCCAAACCTTTGCCGTGGCCATAGATGTGCATTCCTTCGATCTGACGAAGCTGCTGCAGGGCGTAGTCGGTGAGATCGTGCTCATACGCCTGAATGTTCTCCATGCCAATGGCTGAGACGTAGTCGATAGCCTTGGCAAGTCCGTTGGTGGCGATGTAGTCAGGCGTTCCAGCCTCAAACTTCAGTGGCGGACGCTCGAAGGTGGTGTGGTCGAAGCTTACGCGTTCTATCATCTCGCCACCCCCTTGGTATGGCGGCATTCTGTCGAGCCACTCCTCTTTGCCGTAGAGCACGCCTACCCCCGTGGGCGCATAGACCTTGTGGCCGCTGAAAGCGAGGAATTCACAATCCAAGTCCTGCACATCGACCTTCGTGTGAGGGATGCTCTGCGCACCATCGATCATCACGGGTACTCCGTGGCTGTGGGCGATGCGGATGATCTCCTTGACGGGATTGACCGTGCCCAGGACGTTGCTGACGTGCATGACGCTGACGAGCTTTGTCTTCTCGCTAAACAACTTTTCGTACTCGTCGAGGAGCAGTGCACCGTCGTCGCTCATGGGAATGACCCGCAGGCGGATGTTCTTGCGTTGCTGCTGCAGTTGCCAGGGGACAATGTTGGAATGGTGCTCCATCGTGCTCACGATGACCTCGTCGCCCTCCTCCATGCAGCCCTCCACGAAGGACGAAGCTACGAGGTTCAGGCTCTCCGTTGTGCCCCGCGTAAAAACGATCTCGCTGGTGGAACGGGCGTTGACGAATTTCCTGACCGTTTCGCGGGCCGCCTCGTGGAGGTCGGTGGCCTGCTGTGAGAGCCAGTGGACACCACGGTGGACGTTGGCATTGACGTTCAAATACTCGTCGCGCATGGCATCAAGCACGCAGAGCGGCTTCTGGGTCGTGGCACCGTTGTCGAGATAGACCAGCGGGCGGCCGTAGATTTCACGGCTGAGAATGGGGAAGTCTTTCCTTATTTTTTCTATATCCAACATGGCTTTACGCTTCTTGCTTTTAGTGAATGAATCCTGCCGGCCCTACTGGCACATTTTGCATCCTACACATTTGCTCAGTTCGCCACGGAAACGCTTTTCCACCAGGTAGTGGAGACGGTCGCGCAGCGGTTCGAGGTCCATCTTGTCGATGACCTCGTTGATGAAGGCAAACTCCAGGAGCAGTTTGGCCTCCTTCTGGCTGATGCCGCGCTGCTGCATATAGAAGAGCGCAGCATCGTTGAGCTGTCCTATCGTGGATCCGTGTGCACATTTCACGTCGTCGGCATAGATTTCCAGCATCGGCTGTGTGTACATCCTTGCCGTCTTCGTGGCCACGAGATTCTGGTTGGTCTCCTGCGAGGTGGTCTTCTGTGCTCCGTGGCGTACGAGGACGCGTCCAGCGAAAGCACCCACCGCCTCGTCGTCGAGCACATACTTATAGAGTTCGTTGCTCGTGCAGTGAGGCACCTGGTGGTCGATGAGCGTATTGTTGTCCACGTGCTGTTTTCTGTCCGCAATGACGCAGCCGCTGCAATAGCACTCCGCGCCCTCTCCCTTGAACACCAGGTCGAGGCGGTTGCGCGTCACGCCGTTGTGGAGCGTGATCACATTGTGGTTGACCCTACTGTCGCGCTGCTGCTCTATATAGACGTTGCTCACGCGATGGTTCTTGTAGTGGGTCTCCTCCATGCAGTAGAGGTCGAGCGATGCGTTGTCGCCGACATAGGCCTCGATGACTTGCGTGGCGAGGAAGTCGTGGTCGTCGGCGGTATGGTCGCAGAACAGGAATTTGGCCTTGGCACCCTCCTCCATCACGATGAGCACGCGTCGGTTGACCATCATGCTCACGTCGGCGCGCAGGATGTTGATAATCTGCACACACTTTTCCATCTGCACGTTTTTCGGCACATAGATGAAGAGGCCGTCCTGGGCCAGCATTGTGTTGAGCGCCGTGATGGCGTCCTCCTCCGTCTTGGCGATGCGCGCATAGTAGCGAGCGATGAGTTCGGGATGCTCCTCGGCCGCCTTTCTCAGCGATCCGATGACGACTCCCTCCTCGGGCTGCACGTTGGGCAGCCGCTTCTCATAGAACGCATCGTTGACGACAAAATAGAGCAGCGTGCTCAGGTTGGGCACGTCGCAGCGGAAGGCCGCATAGGGATCGACAGGAAACTCGATGCGATTGATGTTCAGACCGTAGTTGGGAGCGAATATCTTCTCCATGTCGGTGTACTTATATCGCTCCACCTTCCTTGTCGGGAAGCCCTGGCGGCGGAAGTCTTCGAAGGCGCGGTCGCGGACGGCGTTCATCACCTCTGCGCTATGCTCCTTGATGGCTTCCGAGGCCTCGGTGTATAGGTCTATGTATTGCTTTTCTGCTTCGGTCATCCTTGGGTCTCCTCTCCTTTCACTTCCTCCTTGATCCAGTCGTAGCCGAGCTTTTCAATTTCCTTCGCCAGCTCCGGACCAGCAGTCTTGACGATGCGGCCCTGCCAGAGGACGTGGACCACGTCGGGCTTGATCATGTCCAGCAGTCGCTCGTAGTGGGTGATAACGATGGCGGAAGTCTCTGCCGAGTGCATCTTGTTCACGCCATTGGCGACGATGCGCATGGCATCGACATCCAGTCCGGAGTCGGTCTCGTCGAGGATGCTGAGTTTCGGTTCGAGCATGGCCATCTGGAAAATCTCGTTGCGCTTCTTCTCTCCGCCCGAGAATCCCTCGTTGACGGATCGGTGGGCGAGTTTCGGGTCGAGTTCTACGATCTGGCGCTTCTCGCGCATGAGTTTCATGAAGTCGGCAGCCTTCAGCGGCTCCTTGCCCTCATACGCGCGCTTGGCGTTGATGGCCGCCTTCATGAAGTTGGTCATGCTCACGCCCGGAATCTCCACGGGGTACTGGAAAGAGAGAAACAGACCTTCGCGGGCTCGGTCCTCGGGCTTCATCTCCAGCAGGTTCTTGCCGTTGAAGAAAGCCGTTCCCTCGGTGACGGTGTAGAGCGGGTTGCCCGTCAGCACCGCGCTGAGGGTCGATTTTCCCGACCCGTTGGGTCCCATGATGGCGTGGATCTCACCGTCTCTTACCGTGAGGTTGACGCCTTTCAATATCTCTTTGCCTGCGATGGTGGCGTGCAGGTTTTTTACCTCAAGCATATCTATAAGGATTTGGTTGTCGTTTGATAGTTATAACAGGAAGATGTTGATGATGTCCTCGATGAGGTCGCCGAGAATCCGCCCTTTCTTGTAGCGGTCTCTGTCGCGCCATTCGTCCTCCTGCTCGAAGAGCGAGGGTGGGTCTGGTACCCAGAAGGGCCCCACCTTGAAATGGCTCACGTCCACTTTCCGTTTGGTCTTTGCGCCGTGGAGCATGATCGACGGTGCGGTCATGGTGTCGCGCTCCACCTCCAGTTTGATGAGATACTGGCGGTAGGGCTGTGGCGTCCAGCGTGGGACGGGTGTTGAAGCCGCCGACGGCAGCAGGGCTGTCAGCAGCAGGGTGGCCGCAAGGGCCGGTCCCATGATCATCTTTCTTCTCATTGTTCCTCCTTCTTTTGTTGGTCTTGCCGCGTCGTGGTGTGTATGATGGTGCAGTGTGGGACCAAGTGCGGCCCAATGGATGCGTTATCCCACCGTGCCCTCCAGCGAGACGCTGAGCAACTTCTGTGCCTCGACGGCAAACTCCATCGGCAGCTTGTTGAGCACCTCCTTGGCGTAGCCGTTGACGATGAGTCCCACGGCCTCCTCCATCGGGATGCCCCGCTGGTTGCAGTAGAAGAGCTGGTCCTCCGAGATCTTGGACGTGGTCGCCTCGTGCTCGAATACTGCGGTGTCGTTGTGGGCGTCCATATAGGGGAACGTATGCGCTCCACAGTCGCTGCCGAGCAGCAGCGAGTCGCAGCTGGAGTAGTTGCGTGCATTGTCGGCGTTGGCCGTAGCCATGACGAGGCCGCGGTAGCTGTTCTGGCTGTGTCCGGCGGAAATGCCCTTGGAGATGATGGTAGAACGCGTGTTCTTGCCGATGTGGATCATCTTCGTGCCCGTGTCCGCCTCCTGGTAGTTGTTGGTCACGGCCACGCTGTAGAACTCCGCTACGGAGTCGTTGCCGCGCAGCAGACACGAGGGATATTTCCACGTGATGGCCGATCCCGTCTCCACCTGTGTCCAGGAGAGTTTGGAGCGGTCGCCGCGCAGGTCGCCACGCTTCGTCACGAGATTGAGCACGCCGCCCCGTCCGTGTTCGTCGCCTGGATACCAGTTTTGGACGGTGGAATATTTCACCTCGGCCCGGTCCATGACGATGATCTCGACGATGGCCGCATGGAGCTGGTTCTCGTCGCGCATTGGGGCCGTGCAACCCTCCAGGTAGGAGACGTAGGAGTCGTCGTCGGCCACGATGAGCGTGCGCTCAAACTGTCCCGTGTTGCGGGCGTTGATGCGGAAATAGCTGCTCAGTTCCATCGGGCAGCGTACACCCTTGGGGATATAGACGAAGGATCCATCGGAGAACACCGCCGAGTTGAGCGCGGCAAAGAAGTTGTCGCCGTAGGGGACGACCGTGCCCAGATACTGCCTGACGAGGTCTGGGTGGGTCTGTATGGCCTCGCCGATGGAGCAGAAGATTACGCCCTTCTCCCGCAGTTTCTCCTTGAATGTGGTCTTGACCGACACGGAGTCCATGATGGCATCGACCGCCGTGCCGCTCAGTGCGAGTCGCTCCTCCAGGGGAATGCCCAGTTTGTCGAAAGTCTTCTCCAGTTCGGGGTCTATCTCCTTGTTCTGCGGCTTCTTCGCCAGCGGGTCTGCGTAGTAGGAGATGGCCTGGTAGTCGATGGGCGGGATGTGCACATGTCCCCATGTGGGCTGCTTGAGCGTCTGCCAATGGCGGAAGGCGCGCAGGCGAAACTCCAGCATCCACTCGGGCTCGTGCTTCTTTTGTGAGATCAGGCGCACGATGTCCTCGTTGAGACCCACGGGGATGATGTCGGTCTCCACGTCGGTGGTGAAGCCGTACTCATATTTCTTGTCGGCTATCTCCCGCACCAATGCGTTCTTCTCTTCTTTTATTTCTTCCATTGTTTGAATGGTTCTGCTTTGAAAAACAGGCCGCAAGCGGCGCGCCGTCCTTTTGCGGTCGGCTGCCGTTGTGGCCATATTTTAATAAGGTAGGGGGCAGGCGGCTGCCGAGGGGCGGGCCGTAGGCAGTAGCCACGGCCGTTGAGTCCCCGCAGTCGGCTTAGAGCTTCTGCTCCACCTCGATCTCGGTGAAGGTCTCCAGGATGTCTCCCGCCTCGATGTCGTTGTAGTTGACGAGCGAGATACCACACTCCAGACCCGTTGCCACCTCCTTGGCGTCGTCCTTGTAGCGCTTGAGCGCGCTGATGGCGGCGGTGTGGATGACGATACCGTCGCGGATGACGTGTGCCTTGTCCTTGTTGTGCACCTTGCCTTCGGTGACGAGACCACCAGCCACGGTGCCAACCTTGCTGATCTTGAAGACCTGACGCACCTCCACCTGGCCCGTGACGACCTCCTTCTTGACCTTGTCGAGCATGCCGACCATGGCACTCTTGATGTCGTCGAGTGCATCGTAGATGATGGAGTAGGTGTTGATCTCCACGCCTTCGCGGTCAGCCAGTTTGCGCGCGTCGGCAGACGGGCGCACCTGGAAGCCGACGATGACGGCGTCGGAAGCCGAGGCGAGCATGACGTCGTTCTCGGAGATCTGTCCCACGGCCTTGCTGATGACGTTGACCTGCACCTTCTCCGTCGAGAGCTTGAGGAAGGAGTCGGCCAGTGCCTCCACCGATCCGTTGGTGTCGCCCTTGACGATGATGTTGAGCTCGTGGAACTCTCCGCGAGCGATGCGGTGGGAAATGTCGCCCAGCGTGAGGCGCTTCTGCGTGCGGAGGCCCTGCTCGCGCTGCAGCTGCTCGCGCTTGTTGGCAATCTCGCGTGCCTCCTGCTCCGTCTCGAGCACGTGGAACGTGTCGCCAGCCGTGGGCGCGCCGTTGAGTCCGAGGACGATACAGGGATCGGCGGGTCCGGCCTTCTCGATGCGCTGGTTGCGCTCGTTGAAGAGTGCTTTGACCTTGCCCCATGAGGTGCCGGCGATCACGATGTCGCCCGTCTTCAGCGTGCCGTTGCTGACGAGCACCGTCGAGACGAAGCCGCGTCCCTTGTCGAGCGACGACTCGATGACCGTACCCGTGGCCTTGCGGTTGGGGTTGGCCTTCAGTTCGAGCAGGTCGGCCTCCAGGAGCACCTTGTCCATGAGCTCGTCCACGCCGATGCCCTTCTTGGCACTGATCTCCTGACACTGATACTTGCCGCCCCACTCCTCCACCAGGAGGTTCATGTTGGCCAGGTCCTCGCGTATCTTGTCGGGGTTGGCTCCCGGCTTGTCTATCTTGTTGATGGCAAAGACCATCGGTACGCCGGCGGCCTGTGCGTGGGCGATGGCCTCCTTGGTGGTAGGCATCACCGAGTCGTCGGCGGCAATGATGATGATGGCGATATCCGTCACCTGCGCACCACGGGCACGCATGGCGGTGAAGGCCTCGTGGCCCGGCGTGTCGAGGAAGGTCACCTTGCTGCCGTTCTTTAGCGTCACGCTATAGGCACCGATGTGCTGTGTGATGCCACCAGCCTCGCCGGCGATGACGTTGGTGTTGCGGATGTGGTCGAGCAGCGAGGTCTTACCATGATCGACGTGGCCCATGACCGTGACGATCGGGGCGCGTGGCACGAGATCGTTCTCGTCGTCGGCCTCCTCGCTGACAGCCTCCTGCACCTCGGCGCTGACATACTCCGTGGAGAATCCGAACTCGTCGGCCACGAGGTTGATGGTCTCGGCGTCGAGACGCTGGTTGATGGAGACCATGATGCCCACCGACATGAGTGTGGAGATGACTTTCGTCACCGGCACATCCATCATCGTGGCCAGCTCCGATACAGTCACAAACTCCGTCAGTTTCAGCGTCTTGCTCTGCTTGCGCTCGGCGCGTGCCTCCTGGTTGAGCTTCTCCTGGGCAGCGTCGCGCTTCTCCTTGCGGTATTTGGCACCCTTCTTGTTTTGGGTCTTCGAGGTGAGGCGTGCCAAGGTCTCCTTGACCTGGCGTGCTACGGCCTCGTCATCGACCTCCAGCGGTTTGTTGCTGCGTCCGCGGTTCTTCTTCTTGCGCTTTCCGCCACCGTCGGCCTGGCCCTGCTGTTGCTGCTGGCCCTGCTTCTTGCCCTGCTGGGCGGGCTGCTGGTTGGCAGCGGCATTGATATCGACGCGCTCCTTGTTGATGCGTACGCGCTTCTTCTTGCCCTGTCCGTTTTTCTCCTCGCGCTCCTTGCGTCGCTCCTCCTTGCTCTTCTTCTTCGGGCGCGTGTTTTGGTTGATGGTGCTGAGGTCGAGTTTGCCGAGCACGTTGAGCTTCGGCTGGTTGTGCAGCTTCTTCTCGTTCTGCGTCTGGAAGGGTGCGCCGCCCTCTGTCGTGGCGGGCTCCTGCTCCTTGCCCTCCTTTTGGGCGGTCTCAGTCTGGGCTGCCGCTGCGGGCTGTGGCTTCTCGCTCTTGGCGGGCTTGGCGGGTTTCTGCTCCGTCTCCACGGCCTTGGCTGCGGGCTTGGCCTGCTCCTTGTTTTCCTTCTGAGCGTTCTCCTTCTGGGCAGCGGGCTTCTGGGCCACCTCCTTGTGGGCAGTCTCCTTCGGCTGCTCCTTCACGGCCGGCTTCTCGGCCTTCGGCTCTGCCTTGTGCTGGGGTGTTGCCTCCTTCTGTGCGGACTTCGGCTGCTCCTGCTTGGGCTGCTGTGGCTCCTGCTTGCGTACGGGCTTCTCCTCTTTGGCCTTGGGCTGGTCTGCTTTCGGCTTCTGGTCGGTCTTCTGTCCCGGCTTGCGGTTGAGCTGGTCAAGGTCGATCTTGCCCAGCGGCGTATAGGCCTGTATCTTCGTCAGACCGTCGTCGCCACGCTTCACGCCTCCCTGGGACTGCTTCTTCTTGCCGCCCTCTTTCGACTTCTTGGGGAACTTCTTGTCGGCGATGGCCTTCACTTGCTTATCCTTGTTAAACTGTGTGGCCAGGGCCTCATACTGCGCATCGCTGAGCTTGAAGTTGGGGTCGCCCTTCACTTCGCCCAGATTCGGCTTCTTCTCCAGAAATTCCACAGCCGTCTGGAGCCCGATGTTCAGCTCTCTAATTGCTTTGTTTAATCTGATACTCATTAATATCTTAATAGAGGTAGGGGGTGCTGGTATTGATTTACGATGTGAGGGTGGCGCAGATGTTCCGAACATGGTGCGGACCAGTGCGGCCACACCCTATGAGCCGCTGGTCAAAACCATCACCCGCCATTACCTTTTATCGGTGGAGACTGTCGTCCTCCACCCTTTCTCTTTGCTTCTTTCCTGATGTGTTGCCCTTCCTGAGAGGATGCGCCTTGTCGGCGCGGACAGGACGGCTCCATCTTAGCTCTCAAACTCGGCCCTGAGGACCTTGATGACATTATCGACGGTCTCCTCCTCGAGGTCGGCCTTCTCGATAAGCATTTCGCGCGGAGCGTTGAGCACCTGGCGGGCCGTGTCGAGACCTATCTTCTTGATGGCTTCGATGACCCACTGGTCGATCTCGTCGGAGAACTCGTCGAGGTAGATATCCTCCTCGGCCTGGCTCTCGTCGAGCTCGCGGAAGACGTCGATGGTGTAGCCCGTGAGCATACTTGCCAGCTTGATGTTGAGACCGCTGCGTCCGATGGCGAGGCTCACCTCCTCGGGCTTGAGATAGACCTCGGCCTTCTTGTTCTCCTCGTCGATGGTGAGCGAGCTGACGCGGGCCGGGCTGAGGGCACGCTGGATGAAGAGTTTGGTGTTGGCCGTCCAGGAAATGACGTCGATGTTCTCGCCACCGAGCTCCTTGACGATGCCATGTACGCGGCTACCGTGCACACCGACGCAGGCTCCCACCGGGTCGATGCGGTCGTCGTAACTCTCCACGGCGATTTTGGCGCGGTCGCCCGGCATGCGTGCCACGCTCTTGATGGCGATCAGGCCGTCGGCAATCTCGGGCACCTCGGCCTCCAGCAGACGCTCCAGGAAGGCGGGCGCCGTGCGCGAGAGGATGATCTTCGGATTGTTGTTGGTGTTGTCCACGCGCAGGATGACGGCACGGATGGTGTCGCCCTTGTGGTAGTTGTCGCTCTGTATCTGCTCCGTCTTCGGCAGCAGCAGCTCGTTGTTCTCGTCGTCCACGAGCAGCACCTCGCGCTTCCAGACCTGATAGACCTCGGAGGAGATGACCTGGCCCACGCGGTCCTTGTACTTGTTGTAGAGCGAGTCGTGCTCCAGCTCCAGCACCTTGGCGGCCAGCGTCTGGCGCAAGTTGAGAATGGCGCGGCGGCCAAACTTCGCGAAGTCGATGCGCTCGGAGACCTCCTCGCCCACCTCGTAGTCGGGCTCGATCTTCTGAGCGTCCGTGAGCGACACCTCCTTGTACTCGTCCTTCACCTCGCCGTCGGCCACGACGATGCGGTTGCGGTATATCTCAAAGTCGCCCTTGTCGGGGTTGACGATGACGTCGAAGTTCTCGTCGGAGCCGAATATCTTCGCTATCACGCTGCGGAAGCTCTCCTCCAGCACGCTAACGAGGGTGGCACGGTCGATCTTCTTGGTGTCCTTAAACTCCTTGAAGGTCTCGATCATGTTCGGCATGTCTTCTTTTTTTCTTGCTGCCATAGCTTATTTGAAACTTATAATGTATTTCGTGTACTTTACCTCATTCATGTCGTAGTCGTAGTCCACGTCCATCATCACGGGACGCTTCTTGCCCTCTACCTTTACTTTCTCCGGCACGGAGACCGTGAAACGCGGGGTTTCCACGGCTTTGAGCGTGCCCTTCACTTTCTTGCCATCCTGTGTGAGGACTTCCACCTCGTTGCCGATGTTGTTCACATACTGCTGGGGTACCTTGAAAGGCTGGCCCAGTCCGGTGGATCCCACCTCCAGCTCGTAGTCCTCTTCGTCACGGCTCAGATGGTCCTCGATGTAGCGGCTCAGATCCGCGCAGTCGTCCACCCACACGCCGTCGGCGTGGTCTATTTCAACGACGATGCGATCGTCGGTGCCAACCTGAACATCTACGAGGAAGTATTCCTTCCCCGCAAGCCATTCCTCAACTAATCTTTTTACGACGTTCTTGTCTATCATAAACGTTTATATAAATAAAAATGAGGAGCTTCCGCAAGCCCCTCATTCCTCTGAACGGTGCAAAGGTACGAAGAAAATCGCACTTGGCCAAACTTTTCCGTTGTTTTCTGCCTTGTTTGCCTGCTTTTCTGGGTCCCCACGTGTTCGCGTGCCATTTTAGGGCCTCATAACCCCTTGTCGGGTATCTATTTCAACGGACGCGGGAGGGTGGAAAACTGGGCACCTTTCGCGGGGTAACTTACCTATCACCCTGATGGTTGCTTGTCTCTTGCCTCGATCCTAACTTGTTCCAAAAGTCGCAGTCGGTAGTCCCTATAGTTCGCTGCCTGTGGGCTTTCCTATTTCCAGTCTGTAGGCTCTCTGGTTCGCGGTCTCCGGTTAGGTGCCCGCCCCGCTTCGTAATAACATAATAACATAATAACGTTTAACGTTTTTGTTTTGACGTGCGCTTTTTCTCGTTGTCACACGTCACGTTGTCACATTGTCACGTTTTTGATTTGGCGAGAGGAATGGCTGTGACCTTACATTATAACGTTAAACGTTAACATGTTATGATGACCCTCCTTTTCTGTCCTCCCAGCGGTCTGCACCCTTCGTTTCTCCTTATTATATTATATTGCCTCTACTCTACTTTATTCTACCGTACTCTATTATGTCCCTTCTCTGCTCTGTTTGCCGAAATGGTTGACGCACAATGCGGTCTGTGTTTGTGGGCAGCTCGGAAGACCGCTCGATGGTGGGAGAAGGGAAGGTAAAAGATCTGGAAATGGGTCATGGAACCACTCTATTTCTCTGCCAAACTAAGGCACATCGGATGTAATGAGAATGTAATATTGGGTTGATTTAGCGCAAGATACCTATAAAAAGAGGGCATTTTCTTGCACAAATAGGGTATTGATGTGCAAAAAAGGGTGGATTTCTTCAAGATTTATTTGTGTAAACGAAATTTTTTCCGTTCCTTTGCACCCGAAATTTTGAAAGAGAAAACAAAGTAACAACATTTTAACAAGATTATCATGTCAGAAATTGCAGCACAGGTTAAGAACATTATCGTAGATAAGTTGGGTGTAGATGCAGAGGAGGTCACTCCGGAGAAGAGCTTCACCAACGATTTGGGTGCCGACTCTCTCGATACCGTCGAGCTCATCATGGAGTTTGAGAAGGAGTTTGGTATCTCTATCCCCGACGATCAGGCAGAGAAGATCTCTACCGTATGCGACACCATCGCCAAGCGTGTGCGTGAAATCGCCCCCACACTCAACCGATACCCGGACCGTGAGCACATCGAATTGCGTCAGGCATTCTCCGATTACCTGGCCCGCGAATCCGGTACCCGTCTGGACGTGGACGAGCTGTGGGGTGCCAACGGCTCCAACGAGATCATGCTCCAGCTGTTCCAGGCTTTCGGTGGCCCGGGCCGCACCGCACTCGGTGCCGACCCGACGTACTCCATGTACCCGGAGTACGCCCGCGACACCTTCACCGGTTGGAAGCTCGCCCACCGCAACGCCGACTTCACGCTGAACGTCGACAAGGTGCTTGAGGCCATCGCCGAGGTCAAGCCCTCGATGGTGCTGCTCACTAGCCCAAACAACCCGACCGGCACTCCGTTGCCGATGGAGGATATCGAACGTATTCTCGCCGCCTGCGAAACCGCTGAAGTGGTCGGCGCGGGCGAGGGCGTGCATCCGATTCTCGTCATCGACGAAGCGTACGTGGAATTCCGCAAGCCCGGCACCCCGAGCGCCGTGAGCCTGATCAAGGACCACCCGAACTTGGCCGTCAGCCGCACCATGAGCAAGGCCTTCGCCTTCGCCGGTGCGCGAGTCGGCTACCTGGCCGCGTCCAAGGGCATCATCGACTGCGTGCGTATCGTACGTATGCCGTACCACCTGTCCGCCGTCACCCAGGCCGCCGCCCTCGCCGCGTTCGAACACACCGACGAGCAGCTGAGCCGTGTCGAGCACCTGCGCGAAACCCGCGAGGCCACCGCCGCATGGCTCAAGGAACAGACCTACAAGGACCAGCCGCTTGAAGTGGCCGAATCCGGCTCGAACTTCCTGCTGTTCGGCGGGCACTTCGACAAGCGTGAAGCCATCTTCGACGAGCTCCTGAAGCGCGGCGTACTCATCCGCGTGGTCGGACCGGACGGTTGGCTGCGCGTGTGCATGGGCACCGACGAGGAGATGGAAACCTTCCGTAACGCCCTTGTTGAAGTGCTTCGTATAGTGGAAGCAGCATAAGGGACGTTTCTTTCCGATTGCGGCGAGACCCGAAGCGATTCGAGTCCCGCCGCAATCCAATATGACGAATCACACAGGAGACATGATGGCAAGAACCGCGCACATCGTCCGCGAAACCAGCGAATCACACATCGACCTCGAACTGAACCTCGACGGCACAGGCAAAACCGATATCGATACATCCAGATCGGAAGAGCACA
>OISZ01000177.1_pt1 | contig 17457 bp, 28 predicted proteins | sample 1586591 | NCBI WGS metagenome assembly OISZ01 (sample SAMN02674970, study PRJEB24791) | human gut metagenome, SKBSTL043 | isolation source: stool | host: Homo sapiens | place: USA
GTATCAAGCTCTCCGGCCGCCTTGGTGGCGCCGAAATGAGCCGTTCCGAGTTCTATCGCGAGGGTCGCGTTCCGCTGCAGACCCTGCGTGCCCTCATCGATTACGGCTTCTTCGAGGCCAAGACCACTTACGGCCGCATCGGCGTGAAGGTCTGGATCTACAAGGGCGATATGACCGAGCGTGAGTTCGAAGAGCAGCAGGCACAGCAGGGCAACAACCGCCAGGGACGTCGCGGCGATCGCCGTCCGCGCCGTGGTCAGCGTAACGCTGCCCAGCAGCAGAACGCAGCAGCAGAGGCTCCGGCCGCTGCTGAGGCACCTGCCGCAACGGAAACGAAGGAGTGAGCTGAGAAATGCTTATCCCAAAGAGAACCAAGTATCGTAAGCAGCACCGTCCGGTCCGCCGTGGTATGTCCAAGGGCGGCAACGAGATCGCATTCGGCGATTTCGGTATTCAGGCTCTTGCTCCAGCTTATGTGACCAACCGTCAGATCGAGGCCGCTCGTATCGCCATGACCCGCTACATCAAGCGTGGTGGCCGCGTGTGGATTACGATCTTCCCGGATCGTCCGCTGACCAAGAAGCCGCTCGGCACCCGAATGGGTTCCGGTAAGGGTACTCCGGAATTCTGGATCGCTAACGTCCACCCGGGTCGCGTCATGTTCGAGATCGGTGGCGTGTCCGAGGATGTCGCTCGCGAGGCTCTGCGCCGCGCAATCGACAAGCTCCCTATGAAGTGCCGTGTTATTGCTCGTGAAGGCGGTGACATCTGATGGCAGTCGGAACTGCAGACTACACCATGAAGAATCTGAACGAGAAGACCAACGAGGAGATCGAGGGCTTCCTCAAGAAGTCCAAGGAAGAGCTGTTCAACCTGCGCTTCCAGTCCGCGACCGGTCAGCTCGAAAATACCGCCCGCCTCAAGGCGGTCAAGCACGACATCGCCAGGATGTACACCGTCCTGCGCGAGCGTGAGCTCGGCATCAGCCAGGCCCCCGAGGCGACCGAAACGAAAGCTGAGGAGAAGTAATGGCTGAAGAGCGTAACTTCCGCAAGGTTCGTCGCGGTTACGTCGTGTCCGATAAGATGGACAAGACGATTACCGTCGAGCTCGAGCAGCGTTCGACCCACCCGCTGTACGGCAAGGTCGTTCGTTCCACCAGCAAGGTCAAGGCCCATGATGAACACAACGACGCCCACATTGGCGACCTCGTGAGTATTATGGAAACTCGGCCTCTGAGCAAGACCAAGCGCTGGCGTCTCGAATCCATTATCGAGCGCGCCAAGTAAGTAAAGTTCGGCAAGGCTCGCCATTTACCGGGGCATTATGGGCAACCACGATGCCCCGGTAAATGGGGAGAACCAGCTCGGCTAAGGAGAATCAATGATTCAGCAGGAAACGCGGCTTCATGTCGCCGACAACACGGGTGCGAAGGAACTCCTCGCCATCCGAGTGCTCGGCGGATCGAAGCGACGCTATGCCGGCATCGGCGACGTGATCGTCGCCTCCGTCAAGGACGCCATCCCTGGCGGGTCGGTCAAGAAGGGCGACGTGGTTAAGGCCGTTGTCGTCCGTACCGTCAAGGAATCCCGCCGTGCGGATGGTTCCTACATCAAGTTCGACGAGAACGCCGCCGTCATTCTCGGCTCCGGCCGTGAACCGAAGGGCACTCGTATCTTCGGACCGGTCGGTCGTGAACTGCGCGACAAGCGCTTCATGAAGATCGTGTCCCTCGCCCCGGAGGTGATCTGACATGGCAGCCAAGATTAAGAGCGGCGACCTGGTCAAGGTCATCCGCGGCAAGGACCGCGGCAAGGAAGGCACCGTCAAGCAGGTGCTCTCCAACGATCGACTGATCGTCGAAGGCGTGCAGATCGTCAAGAAGCACGTGCGTGCAACGCAGCAGGGCCAGCAGGCTGGCATCGTCTCCACTGAGGCTCCGATCCATCGCTCCAACGTGATGGTCATCGACCCGGAGACCAAGCAGCCGACCCGCGTGCGCATCGTCGAAAAGGAAGAGGCTCGCGACGGCAAGGTGAAGACCGTGCGTGTGCGTGTTGCCAAGAAGTCCGGAAAGGAGCTGGCATGACCGATACCACTGTCGAAGCGCCGGCAACTCCGCGCTTGAAGCAGAAGTACAACGAGCAGATCGTGCCGGAGCTGGAGAAGGAATTCCACTACTCCAACCCGATGCAGGTCGCTCGCGTCCAGAAGGTCGTCGTCTCCATGGGCGTTGGCGCCGCTGCTCGCGACTCCAAGCTTATCGAAGGCGCAGTCAAGGACCTCACCCTGATCACCGGCCAGAAGCCGAAGATCACCAAGGCCAAGAAGTCCGTCGCGCAGTTCCACCTGCGTGAAGGCCAGGCCATCGGTGCGTACGTCACCCTGCGTGGCGACCGCATGTGGGAGTTCCTGGACCGTCTGCTGACCCTCGCGCTGCCCCGTATCCGCGACTTCCGCGGCATCAACGGCCACCAGTTCGATGGCCAGGGCAACTACAACTTTGGTCTCACCGAGCAGTCCATGTTCCACGAGATCGATCCTGATTCGATCGATCACGTGCGCGGTATGGACATCACTGTGGTGACCTCCACCAAGGACGACAAGGAAGCTTACGCGCTGCTGAAGCACCTCGGCTTCCCCTTCAAGGAGAACTGATATGGCAAAAACCGCTCTTAAGAACAAGGCGGCCGCTAAGCCGAAGTTCAAGGTGCGCGCTTATACGCGTTGCCAGGTCTGCGGTCGTCCTCACTCCGTCTACCGCAAGTTCGGCCTTTGCCGCATCTGCCTTCGTGAGAAGGCCCACCGCGGCGAGCTGCCCGGCGTTACGAAGTCCAGTTGGTAAATATCGACGCTGAAGGTCCGCGGCCCGATCGCCTCTAAGGCGTGAGGGCGGCGGAAACCATAGCGAGAAAGGGCAACAAGCCCAAATGACAATGACAGATCCGATCGCAGACATGCTTACGCGTCTGCGTAATGCGAGCGCGGCAAAGCACGAGACCGTGGATATGCCGTACTCCAAGTTCAAGGCGAACATCGCCGAGATCCTGAAGCGTGAAGGCTACATCAAGGACTTCACCGCCAAGGAAGCCAAGGTCGGCCAGACTCTTGAGGTCACCCTCAAGTACGGTCCGAACGGCGAGCGTTCCATCCAGGGCATCAAGCGCATCTCCAAGCCGGGCCTGCGTCGCTACGCAAAGTCCGATGCTCTGCCGATGCCGCTCGGTGGCCTTGGCATCGCAATCATCTCGACTAGCTCGGGACTGCTGACCCAGAAGGAATGCCTCGATCGAGGCATCGGCGGCGAAATCGTCGCTTTCGTTTGGTGAGAAAGGAGAGCTGAAACATGGCATCGCATATTGGTAAGCTCCCCGTCACCATTCCTGCTGGCGTGGAAGTCAAGATCGACGGTCAGTCCTTCACCGCCAAGGGCGCCAAGGGCACTGACTCCTACGAGATTCCGGAAGGCATCACCGCTCAGGTCGAAGGCAACGAGATCATCCTCGTTCCGGCTGACGATCTGCGTCCGACCCGTGCAAAGCACGGCCTGGCTCGCTCCATCGTGGCGGGCATGGTCAAGGGCGTGCACGAGGGTTATGCCAAGACTCTGGAGATCGTCGGTACCGGTTACCGCGCCCAGATGAAGGGCAAGGGCATTGAGTTCTCCCTCGGCTATTCCCACACCATCACCGTCGAGCCGCCGGCAGGTATCGAATTCGAACTGCCGAACCCGAACCAGGTGATCGTCAAGGGCATCGACAAGCAGGCTGTTGGCCAGTGCGCCGCTAACATTCGTAAGCTTCGTGCTCCGGAACCCTACAAGGGCAAGGGCATCAAGTACTCGGATGAACGCATCCTGCGCAAGGCTGGAAAGGCTGGTAAGTGATATGAGCGTTGCTATTCTCGGAAAAGGCAAGAAGGTAGCTCTCAAGCGCCGTCACGCGCGTATCCGCAAGCGCATCTCCGGTACCCCCGAGCGTCCGCGCCTGGTGGTCACCCGCTCCAACCGTCACATGGTTGCTCAGGTGGTCGACGATACCAAGGGCATTACCCTGGTGTCCGCCTCCACTCTTCAGGCCGACTTCGCCGGCTTCGAAGGCACCAAGACTGAGGCTGCCAAGAAGGTCGGCGAGCTGATCGCCGAGAAGGCCAAGGCTGCCGGCATCACCGCAGTCGTGTTCGACCGCGGTGGCAACAAGTACACCGGTCGCGTCGCAGCCGTTGCTGATGGCGCCCGCGAGGGAGGTCTTGCACTGTGAGCGACAACGAAACGAAGGAAACCCAAGTGGCTGAAGAAACTCAGAACACTCAGGCTGCTGCTGAAGCTACCAACGAGGATCGCAAGTCCCGTCGTGGCCAGCGTGGTGAGGGTCGTCGTGGCGAGCGTCGCAACCGTCGTGAGGAATCTCACGAGAACGAGATGCTCGATCGCGTGGTGACCATCAACCGTGTGTCCAAGACCCACAAGGGTGGTCGTACGTTCAGCTTCGCTGCCCTCGTGGTGGTTGGCGACGGCAACGGCACCGTGGGTGTCGGCTACGGCAAGTCCCGTGAGGTCCCGGCTGCAATCGCTAAGGGCCAGCTGGATGCCAAGAAGCACATGTTCACCGTTCCGCGCATCAAGGGCACCGTCACTCACCCGGTGATCGGCCATGATGCTGCTGGCACCGTGCTCCTGCGTCCGGCTGCTCCGGGTACCGGCGTTATCGCCGGCGGTGCAGTCCGCGCCGTCATGGAATGCGCTGGCATCACCGACGTCCTGACCAAGTCGATGGGCTCCGCCACCGCCGTTAACGTGGTGCGCGCAACCGTCGACGCTCTCAAGAAGCTCGAAGAGCCGGAAGAGATCGCAGCCCGTCGTGGCATGTCCCTCGAAGAGGTGGCTCCTGACTCCCTGCTGCGTGCTCGCGCCGAAGGCATCGCCGAGGCTCGTAAGGCCCGTGAAGAAGCACAGGCCAAGGCCGCTCAGAAGGACGGTGAGTGATGACTAACCTGAACATCAAGCTGCACCACGGTCTGGTGAACTCCACTCCGAAGCAGCGTGCTGCGGCTCAGACTCTGGGCCTGAACAAGATTGGCAAGACCGTGACCCGTGAAGACACGCCGGCCCTCCGTGGCCAGCTGCTGGTCCTCCGTCACCTGGTCACCGTTGAGGAGGCTGACTGATTATGGCAGATATTCTGCAGATGCATGACCTGAAGCCGGCTCCGGGTGCCAACAAGGATCGTATCCGCGTTGGCCGTGGTGAAGGCTCCAAGGGTAAGACCTCGGGCCGTGGCGACAAGGGCACCAAGAAACGCTATCAGGTTCGTCCGGGCTTCGAAGGTGGCCAGCTGCCGCTGTACATGCGCCTTCCGAAGCTGCGTGGCTTCAAGAGCCCGTTCAAGAAGGAATATCAGGTCGTCAACGTTGCTGCTCTCGCGGAACTGTTCCCGCAGGGTGGCGAAATCACCGTTGCCGATCTGGTCGCCAAGGGTGCCGTGCGTGACGGCTACCCGGTCAAGGTCCTGGGCGACGGCGAGGTTTCGGCAGCCTACACCATCAAGGGTGTTAAGGCTTCCGCTTCCGCCAAGTCCAAGATCGAGGCTGCCGGCGGCTCCATCTCCGAGGACTGATTCCAAGGAATGTAGAGCTGACTGAAGCTTGCAAGTGAGGCTTCTCCCGCTTAGACGGGGGAGGCCTCACTTCGTTTTGGTCCAGTACGGGGAACAAAACGAAAACAATGCCTCGAAATCTTGTAAAAAACCGACAAAGGATGGAACACTCCACGTGTAGGTAGACGCCGTACGCTAGACTCGATCGGTAGAGTCTGTTTTGCATGGGTGCGCAGGCGCGCACGTCGATGGAAGGAATCCCAGGTGAGGACGTTAATCCAGGCCTTGAAAACCAAGGAGTTGAGGAACAAGATCCTCTTCACTCTTGGTATCATCATCATTTATCGTATTGGTTCGTTCATTCCGACCCCAGGCGTCGACTATAAGGTCGTTCAGCAGTGCCTCGGTTCGATGGATAGCACCTCCGAAAACTTCATTGGTCTGGTGAACCTCTTCTCCGGCGGCGCAATGTTGCAGCTATCGATCTTCGCACTGGGCGTTATGCCGTACATCACGGCATCCATCGTCATCCAGCTGCTGCGTGTGGTGATTCCCCGCTTTGAGGCGCTGCACAAGGAAGGCCAGTCCGGCGAAGCCAAACTGACCCAGTACACCCGTTACCTGACCATCGGCCTTGCCGTGCTGCAGTCCACCACCATCCTGGTGACCGCACGTTCCGGCGCGCTGTTCAACTACCAGTGCTCCCAGGTCGTTCCGGACGGTTCCGTGTGGAACCTTGTGGTCATGGTGCTCATCATGACTGGCGGCACCGGCCTCATCATGTGGATGGCCGAATTGATCACCGATAAGGGTCTTGGTCAGGGTATGTCCATCCTTATCTTCATGTCCATCTGCTCCGGCTTCCTGCCGCAGCTTTGGGAGATCGGTTGGGGCACCAAAGGCACCGATGGCAATTGGGCGAAGTTTGCCGCGGTCGTCGGTGTGCTGCTGGTCATCATGATCCTCGTCATCTACGTCGAGCTTTCCCAGCGTCGTATTCCGGTGCAGTACACCCGTCGTATGATTGGCCGTAAGATGTACGGCGGATCCTCCACCTACCTGCCGCTGAAGATCAATATGAGCGGCGTTATTCCACCGATCTTCGCGTCCTCCATTCTGGCCATCCCGACCCTGATCGCACAGTTCGGCAAATCCGACCAGTCCTGGGTCAAGTGGATCAACTCCAACTTGGCCAACACCACTTCCGTGTGGTACATCGCACTGTACGCGTTGATGATCGTGTTCTTCTGCTTCTTCTACACGGAAATCACCTTCAACCCGGACGAAACCGCGGACAACATGAAGCAGTACGGCGGCTTCATTCCTGGAATCCGCGCAGGCAGCGCCACCAGCCGTTATCTGAGCTACGTGATGAACAGGCTCAACACCGTCGGTGCCGTGTACCTACTATTCGTGGCGCTTATTCCGACCGTGCTCATCATGGCGCTCGACCTCAACACCAAGTTGCCGTTCGGCGGCACCACCATCCTGATCATCGCAGGCGTCGGCCTTGACACCCTGCGCCAGGCCAAGGCCCAGACCGAACAGTTCCAGTACGCTGGATTCCTGTTCGAGGGCACTGACCACAAGGAAGGCAAGTAAAACCTCAAAATCGTGATACCGTTTCGACGTGAAGCGGTATCACGATTTTCATGTAACCAATCGAGAATCAGAAAGCCTCGCAAGAGGCTCAATGAAACGGAGAATAACATGCGACTGCTGATTATGGGACCGCAGGGCGTCGGCAAGGGCACCCAGGCTGCGCTGCTGAGCGAGCACTACGGTATTCCGGCAATCTCCACCGGCGATATCTTCCGCTACAACATCAAGAACAAGACCGAGCTCGGTGTTGAGGCACTGAAGTACATCGACAAGGGCGAACTGGTTCCGGACGAGCTGACCAACAAGATCGTCAAGGATCGTCTGGCCATGGATGATGCCAAGAACGGTTGGATCCTCGACGGCTATCCGCGCAACGCATCCCAGGTTGAGGCACTGGACGCCATCCTCGCCGATCTGAACACTCCTCTGGACGCTGTGGTGGCTCTCGACGCTGACCATGACGTGCTTATGGAGCGCATGAAGAAGCGTGCCGAGATCGAAGGACGTTCCGACGACACTCCGGAAGCCATCGCCAAGCGTCTTGATGTGTATGCCAAGGAAACCGCTCCGTTGCTGGCCACCTATGAAGAGCGCGGGCTGCTGAAGACCTTCAACGGCGTCGGTTCCGTTGAAGAGATCCAATCCACCATCGTGGCTGAACTCGGCTGAAATAGCTGAAGATTGGGCTGCCTTGAGGCATATGTATAGATAAGAAAGCCCAATAAAATACCACAAATCAATCGAAAACGGGAATTGCGACACGCCGAACGTGCCGTAGTTCCCGTTTTCGTGTATTCTTGCAAGTTGGTGTGTCTTCGGGCACGCATAGTAATCGCCAAAGAACGGAACGAGGCTCATGGCTAAAGACGGTGTGATTGAAGTCGAAGGACAGGTAGTGGAAGCACTACCGAACGCGATGTTTCGTGTTGAACTCGAAAACAAGCATATCGTGCTCGCAACCATTTCGGGCAGTTGGTTGAAGTTGCGCTGGAGATCGACGTGGCGCTGAAAGAGCAAGCGGAAAAGGTTTTTGCAGAAAATGGGCTGACTTTGGAACAGGCAACAATTTTATTTTTTGAAGAAACCGTCCGCCTTGGGAAACTTCCTTTTGAGCTTGATGAAGATCTGAAACAATACATAGCAGAGCAGCCGGACACCCCAGCCAGCGATAGTGCGGGGAGTGTGAGGGCATGAAAACAATCCGGCAGATAGCCGACGAGATAGGGGTATCAAAGACAGCAGTAAATAAGCAAATCGCAAACCTCGGTTTGCGATCAGGTTTGCGAAAAAACGGAAACCAGTTTGCGATTGATGAACACCAGGAAGCCTTGATAAAACAGGCTTTTTCTGAAAAATCGCAAACTGAAATCGAAAACCAATCGCAAACTAAAACGCAAACCGAAAACCACGAAGTTGGCGATTTAGTTTGCGTTTTACAGGCCACCATCGACACGCTACAAGGGCAGCTTGAAGTAAAAGACCGGCAGATCGAGCAGCAGGCCCAGACCATTACCCGGCTCACTGACGCGCTGGCCGCCGCCCAGCAGACAGCGGCAGCGGCCCAGGCTCTTCACGCAGGGACGATCCAGCAGCAGCTCCTTACTGAGGAGGCCGGAGCAGATCAGAAAGGCCAGGAGCCGGAGCAAAAGCGTAGCTGGTTTAGTAAGTTGTTTCGGGGTTGAGAAAGGAGCATGAAATGAAAAGGTATCAAAAGACAATTATAGCCGTTATTGTTTTAGTTTCTGTTGCTGTTGGGTTTTACTTTGTCGGCTATAAAACTGCTTATGATAGGATAGAAGAAAGTCCAGGCTCTTCGAGTATTCCGCAAACATTTTATGCTACCATAACGGAGATAAATGGGAATAATTTTACAGTAGAAGGTCTGGATATAAACGATATTAACTATCGAGGTGCATTTACTTTTTCTGTAATAGCTGAAACGGAACTTGTATGGCGTGGAACAGAAATGCAAGTAGAAGAGTTTGACATAGGAGATATAATCTCGGTATCTTTTACTGGATTAGTACAGGAGAGTTACCCCGGCCATATTTTGGATGTGGTACGGGTACAATTATTAGATGATGAAAAATAATAGAGAAAGTTGATGGTAGAATAATCGACATTATAGGGGGCCGCGTCCCCGGCCGGAGCTGGCTGGGAGCAGCGGGAAACCGTAGCGTCTGGCAACTCCGGCGAACCCCCGCGGGAGCGCGCAAAAGCACTTTCATACTGACGCCCAAACGGGGCGGCGGTGTGAAAGTGCTTTTGCGTTACTTTCTCACAAGAAAGTAACAAAGAGGTTGTGGCCTGCGGCCAGTTATGGTAAAATAAGAGTAGTAGGATATAGGCTTTTACAGGAAAGGGACGGGTGATTTTATAGGCACAACCATTTCGGGAATGACAGGTCGGGGAAGTATCCGGCACAACAACAGGAGCTTTTCAGCGGCGAATGTAGACCGGAGCAGGTCGGGGCAGAATGTCATCTTTTGCAACGAGGATTTGAAAAAGGTGTACCACGAACTTTTCGATGAAGCCCTGGCCGACTACAACGCCAAAAAGAAAAAGACCAGGGATAAGATACCAGACTACTATGAGCATATCCGGCAGAGCAAGCAGGAGAAGCTATTTCACGAAGCTATATTCCAGATCGGCAACTTGACCGACTGCGGGTGTGGCTCCCCTGGAGGGGAACGGGCGGCGGCAGCTCTCAAAGAGTTTGCAGAGTCCTTCCAGGAGCGCAATCCTCATCTGCGGGTGTTCAATATGGTGCTGCACATGGACGAGGCCACGCCCCACCTCCATGTGGACTTCGTGCCGGTGGCAACGGAGCAGAGCCGGGGCCTTTCGACGCGGGTATCAATGAAACAAGCGTTAAAGCAGCAGGGATTTGAAGGGTTGGGCCGGAAGCAGACGGAATGGAAAGCTTGGATGGAACGGGAGAAAGAAGCCCTAACGGAAATCGCCCAGGCGCACGAGTTTGAGATTATCAGCTTGGGCGGTGGTCGGCCTCATATGGAGCTGCCAGAGTACAGAGCAGCGGCCCAGCGGCTTGAAGCTATCCAGGAACAGGTGATAGCGGCAGAGCAGGAAATTGCGGCCCTGGAAAAGCAGAGGAAAGCCCTGCAAGGGAATGTGAAGTTGCTGAAAGCGGTTGAGAAGGTCAAGCCCGATCTGGACGCAATACAGCCGGAAAAGACGCTGACAGGGGCCGTCAAGGGCGTGACGGTGGAGCAGGTGAAGGAGCTGAAGGCGGCGGTGATCCGGGGCGCGGCGGCAGAGCAGAAGGTGCGGGAGCTGAAGGTAGAAAACCAACAGCTTCAGCAGAAAATCCCCTCGACGAAAGAAAAGCTGAAGGAGGCCCAGGAGCGGCAGCGGCTTGAAAATGAAAATCGGCAGCTCAAAGTGCAGGTCGAATATCTGGAAGAAGATTTGAGCCGGGAGCGCGGGTTTTCGGCGCGGCTTCAGGAAGGGATCGGGGCGGTGCTGGATTTCCTGGATCGGCACTTGCCAGAGCAGTTCCGGCCCCTGGTCGAAAAGGCGCGTGAGCTACTACCTATGCCAGAGGTGCAGCAGCCGGAAAGAGAGCAGGAACGGGGCCATACCTGGGGTGGTATGGAGCTGTAAAAGAAGCCTGTCAGGGGGCCTTGCAAGAGCCGCCCGGACAGGCTATAATAACAGTAAAAATAGGGAATAAAATATATTGATAATATATGCCCCCCTATGGGGTATGGGAGATGGCAGGGAGTTAGTGGGTTGTAAAATAGGGAATAAAATATATTGATAATATATGCCCCCCTATGGCCTTTAGGCCAGGGAGAAAAATAATAAAATATTCTCTCTCGGACAGGGAGAAAGTCGGAGGGGGTTATGGGGGTGAGCGGCGGGGTGTGGGAATGTGGTAAACCTGAAAGGTTTTCCATCATTTCCATGCCCCAGAGCGAGGGGGAAAAGGGGGAGGTGACTTTCTCTTTAAGGCCCCTTTGGGGCCGCTCTTTGGCTCCCCCTTTTCCCCCTGTGGGTTTGCAGAATGTACGAAAAGAGGTGTAAGGAATGGCGGATCAGCAAGAAGCTCTGGAACGGCTGCGGGAACTTTACAGGGAAAAGAACGAGCATTTAGAGAAGTTTTTGGAGCCGGTGGAGCCGTATGAGTTTTATCGTGAGATCTTCCCGGAAGGATCTTTCGAGAGGAAGGGTCATTTTGAGGACAGGAAGGGAAATGGAATTGCGGTGACGGTGCCGAAAGGTGAGGTTGACAAGGCAACGGGGATTGCCTTGCAGATCGAGGGGGACGGTAAAGCGAAACGCTGTACCATCACTGACGAGCTGGACGAGCTGCGGGAGCTGCAAGACACCGATTTTACGATTATGTCCCCGATTTCTTATTTTGGGCGGCGGCGGTGTGGCAAAAATGCCCGGTATCTCTATGCTCTGGTCTTTGACCTGGACGGGGTGGGTATGCCTCAGCTCCGGGACACGCTGCACCAGATGAATAAGGATATTTTGCCCCAGGCAACCTTTGTTGTAAACAGCGGGACAGGGCTTCACCTGTATTATGTGCTGAAAGAGCCGGTGCCTATGTACCCGTACAACCAGAAATGCTTGAAAGAGCTGAAATATTCCCTTACCCGGCAGATTTGGAATAAGTTTACCTCCACTATCAAGGAGCCGCAAATGCAGGGGATTTTGCAGGGCTTTCGGGTGGTCGGCTCCGGCTCGAAGCTGGGGCGTGAGTATCCTGTGAGGGCGTTCCGGCTCGGCGGGCCGGTGGAGCTGGCGTGGCTGCTTGATTATATCCCGGACAGCAACGGGGAACAGCAGCGGCTTGAGGGGCTTATGAGAAAGAGCCGCCTGTCGCTGGCCGAGGCGAAAGAGAAGTACCCGGATTGGTATGAGCGGCGGATCGTCAAGAAGGAGCGGCGGGGCCGATGGACGGTTAAGCGTGACCTTTACGACTGGTGGCTGCACCGGATCGCCGATGAAATCCGGGTGGGCCATCGTTTCTATGGCATTATGACGCTGGCGATTTATGCGAAAAAATGCGGGATAGACGAGGACGAGCTGCGCCGGGACGCTTTCGCGCTGCTCCGGCCTTACGATGATATGAGCGTGGAGGATATAAACCGCTTTACAAAAGATGATGTGGTGTGCGCTCTGGAAATGTTCAATGAGGACTATGTGACATTCCCCAGGGACGATATAGCGAAGCTCTCCGGCCTGACTATGCCTGTCAATAAGCGTAATTTTCAAAGACAAGCAGATCATCTTGAAATTGCAAGAGCTATTCGGGATATTAAAGCGAAACAGCAAGGGAAAAAGGATTGGAGAGAAGGGAACGGGCGGCCTAAAGGCAGCGGAACGGCTCAGGTGCGGGTTTATGAATGGCGGCAGCAGCACCCGGAGGGGCGCAAGGCTGACTGTCACCGGGAAACTGGCCTTGATCCGAAAACCGTCCGTAAGTGGTGGGATTGCCCGCCGCCAGCGGTACGCTTTGAAAATGGGCATATAACAGTGCAGGTGTCCCCTTCCCAGGAGTTAAGCGATTGGCTCCTGGACGCGCTGCACAATGGAGGCCAGGAATAAGGCCCAGAAAGGCCCCTGTTACGCTTTAGAAGCCGTTTTCAGCCCTCCGAGGGTAAATACCGGCCCCTTCTCTACCGCGCCCGGAAAGCCGCATAAATCAAGGCTTTTTTGCCACCTAAATGCGTACATACCAGGGCAGAAGTTTAAGAGCCAGGGCTTGGGGAAACGGGCAGGAAAATGTATTGACATTGTAAATAAAAAATGATACAATGTATATAATAAGAGTGAAAGGAGTTGCTATCTATGGCGAATACAAATATTAACATTCGTATGGACGCAGATTTGAAGCGGCAGTTTGAGGCGTTCTGTGCTGATATGGGAATGACGATGACAACGGCGTTCAATGTTTTTGCTCGTAAGGCGGTGAGAGAGTATAGAATACCCTTTGAAATCAGCGGCGATGTGCCGAACGCAGAAACCGTCGAAGCAATCCAGGAAGTAAAGAGAATGAAGGCCGATCCGAGCCTCGGCAAGACTTATTCCAATGTCGATCAGATGATGGAGGAGCTGCTTGCCGATGTATAACATAAGACCAACCACAAAGTTTCAGAAGGATTTGAAGCGTGTGAAAAAGCGCGGCTTTGATATTTCTTTGCTGACCGATATTATTAAAAAGCTGGCTGCGGGGGATCCGTTGCCGGAGAAGAACAGGGATCACCAGCTTTCCGGGGACTATGCGGGGTGTCGTGAGTGCCACATTACGCCGGATTGGTTGCTGATCTACGAAGTGGACGGGGACGAGCTGATTTTATATCTTACCCGGACGGGATCGCATAGCGACTTATTTTAGGGGAAGGAGGAAAGGTCTATGAGCTGGGATAAAGAGAGGATCGCGCAGATACAGCTTCCCGATCCGGCAGACGATGATCCGCACCCTCGTCTGCTCTTGGAAGGGCGCGGCATACACGTAGGAGAGGGATTTACAGCTCTGTTTCCAGATGGCTGGCACGAGATTACCCTTGAAGTAGCCTGGGAGCCGACAGGCCCTGCTTGCTGGTACATATCTACGCCTGGGTTTAAGGGTGTGTGTCCTGTGGGCCTGTTCGTGAAAGTATGAAAACGATACGGCAGATAGCCGACGAGATAGGGGTATCAAAGACAGCGGTAAGTAAGCAAATCGCGAACCTTGGTTTGCGATCAGGTTTGCGAAAAAACGGAAACCAGTTTGCGATTGATGAACACCAGGAAGCCTTGATAAAACAGGCTTTTTCTGAAAAATCGCAAACTGAAATCGAAAACCAATCGCAAACTAAAACGCAAACCGAAAACCACGAAGTTGGCGATTTAGTTTGCGTTTTACAGGCAACCATCGACACGCTGCAAGGGCAACTTGAAGTAAAAGATCGGCAGATCGAGCAGCAGGCGCAGACCATCACCCGGCTTACTGATGCGTTGGCTGCCGCCCAGCAGACAGCGGTAGCGGCTCAGGCCCTTCACGCTGGTACCATTCAACAGCAGCTCGTTGCTGGAGAGGGAGAAGAGCTTCAACAGGAACGAGAAACAGTACCGCGTAGAAGCTGGTGGAAGCGGTTATTTGAAGGAAAAGATTCATGATAAAAAGAGTTGATAAAAGATTGCAGGCAGTACAATGTCTTACAGGGAATAAAATAAAGATAATTGCTTGTATTACCATGCTTATAGATCATTTCAGCAAAATTTTTTTAGAATCCATTATGAATGATAAACTGTTTCCATTGTATTTGGCAGGAGGAATGTCAACAGAACAGTTTTATGGAATTGATGCTTTTCAGAAGAATATTCTTAATGGAATTGGGACAATCGCATTTCCGTTATTTTGCTTATTGCTGTCGGAAGGTTTCTTTTATACCAAAAATCGAAAACGGTATATTGGAGGAATGTTAGCTTTCGCTCTAATCTCAGAAGTGCCATTTGATATAGGATTCTTCAGTCGCTATTCAATAGCTGAGGGAACTTTCCCGTTTTACTTGCAATACCAAAATGTTTTTTTCACACTGTTTTTGGGACTTCTTACGCTGGTTATTATAGAGAAGGTTGCTCTTAAAATAAGTGGGGACGGCAGAAAAAGCAAGGTAACAAAAATATTGTGCCAGCTTGGTGTTGTTATAATAATGGCAATAATTGCGGAACTGGTTAAGTGCGATTATGGAAGCCAAGGCATTGTTTATGTATCCATGTTATATTTCTTGAGAAAAAGTAGACTTTTACAAAGTGCAGGATTTCTCATAATGTATATGGTGACAACAGGAAATCAGCCAACGATTTTTATTGTTGTTGCAGCTCTTATAATTTTGTTATATAACGGGAAACGCGGAAATTTGTCTATAAAATATTTCTTTTATTGGTTTTATCCAGTACATATATCGCTTCTTTATGGTGCATCGCTTCTGTTCAAATAAGAAATGCCCTGGCATTGCCAGGGCATTTCAGTAAGTGATGAGTGAATGGAAATTAGTCGATGTTGAAGGTATAGGTTCCGGCTACGCTTGCCTTACCCTGGATGGTGTAAGTACCACTAAAAGCAGGAATCTGATCCAGGCGGACAGAGGAGCCGGGGGCGATGGTCTTGGTTTCTCCGACCTGGGCACCCTTCTCATTGATTACGCGGATCGTGACATTGCCGGGGTTGTTGGCATCACTGGTGACCAGGGGGGAATCCGGGAAGATGTTGTTGGAAGAAGTGATGTTCACATAATCAGTGGTGTTGAGTTTTGCAGTGCCCGTCCAATAGATACAAGGGGAGACACTTTCAGTCGCTGCTGTCGGTTCATTCTGAGGAGCAACAGGTTCAGATGCAGCGAAGGCGGGGACAGCCATAGAAGCCGCCACGGTTAAGGCAAGAGCCATTGATACAAACTTTTTCATGATGATCCTCCTGAAAATTTTGATTTAGGCCTGTATGGCCTGAACGATAGAATCTCTATCTTCAATTAATAATCATATCACTATTATAATGTAAAAATTTCTACACAATTTAATGAAAAAATTGTAGATTGTGAAACATAGATTTATTGAGAAAAACCCGCGGGAGCGCGCAAAAGCACTTTCATACTGACGCCACAACGGGGCGGCGGTGTGAAAGTGCTTTTGCGTTACTTTCTCACCAGAAAGTAACAAAGAGGTTGCCTTATCGGTAGCTGTATGGTAAAATGGGAGCAGGATAAAACACAGAAGAACAGCGCAGAAGAAAGGAAGGGTGAGAGGTATCGGTACAACCATTTCTGGCATGATGGGACAGGGGAGTATCCGGCATAACAACCGGGAGTTCACCGCAGCAAATGTAGATCGTGAACGGTCGGAGCAGAATATTGTTTTCGTCAACGAGGATCTGAAGCGGACCTATAACAACCTGTTCGGCGAGGCGCTGGAGACGTACAACGCTGGAAAGAAAAAGACAAGGGATAAGATCCCAGACTACTATGAGCATATCCGGAAGAGCAAACAGGAGAAGCTGTTCCATGAGGCTATCTTTCAGATCGGCAACCTAAACGACTGCGGCTGTGGTACGGAGGGCGGCCAGCGGGCAGCGGAGGCGCTGACAGCGTTCGCAAAGACCTTTCAGGAGCGCAATCCCCATCTCTATGTGTTCAACATGGTGCTGCACATGGATGAGGCCACGCCGCACCTTCATGTAGACTATATCCCGGTGGCAACGGAGCAGACGAGGGGGCTGTCTACGAGGGTGTCTATGAAGCAGGCGCTCAAGCAGCAGGGCTTTACAGGCGTTGGCCAGAAACAGACTGAGTGGAAGGCTTGGATGGATCGAGAAAAGGAAGTGCTGACGGAAATCGCCCAGCAGCACGAATTTGAAATTATCTCTCTTGGCAGCAACCGGCGGCACATGGAGCTGCCAGAGTACCGGGCGGCGATCCAAGAGTCCGAGGCCGTGCAGGAGCAGACAGCGGCAGCTTTGCAGGAGCTGGCAGATATGCAGGAAAAGAAAACGGAGTTGAAGGGAGAGATTAAGTCGCTCTCCGGCACTGTGGCGGCACTGAAGGCCGCAGAACGGGTGCGGGTGGACTTTGATACCATCCAACCGGAAAAAACGCTCACAGGGGCTGTTAAGGGCGTTACCGTGGAGCAGATCCAGCAGCTCAAAAAAGTAGCCATGACCGGAGCCGCTGCGAAGCAGGCGGTGGTGGAACTGAAGAAGAAAAACGCTGCGTTGGAAAAAGAAAATGCAGAGATGCAGAAGAAAATCCCCTCTACCATGGATCGGCTACTGGAGAAGAAAAATCTGGAGCTTCTTGAAACCCGAAACTTCAATCTCCGGCAGGAGAACAAAGAACTGAAGGAGGCGCTGGAGGAAGAACGCAGCTTTTCAGACCGGTTGCTGGAGGGAATCGACCGTGTACTGGATATGCTGGAGCGTCACCTGCCGAAGCAGCTTCTTCACCTCGTCGATAAGGCGAGAGATCTGCTGCCGGAGCATCAGACTTATAGGCAGGAAAAACAGCACGAGAGAGGTCATTCCTGGGGCGATATGAGCCTGTGAAAATAGCCTGTCCGAAGGGCTTGCAACCGGCACTCGGACAGGCTATAATAACAGGTGAAAACAGGGAAAAACCTATTGATAATATATGCCCCCCTAAGAGACTTTGGCTCAAGAACAAAAAGAAAATTTTTCTCTCAGAAAGGGAGAAAGTCGGGGGGAAAAAGGGGGTGTGCGGAGGGGTGTGGGAATGTGGTAAACCTGTAAGGT
>OISZ01000182.1_pt1 | contig 17075 bp, 10 predicted proteins | sample 1586591 | NCBI WGS metagenome assembly OISZ01 (sample SAMN02674970, study PRJEB24791) | human gut metagenome, SKBSTL043 | isolation source: stool | host: Homo sapiens | place: USA
TGTGCTCTTCCGATCTCATTGTCGCAATCAGTGCTATTGCCTTTCCTCCTGATACTGTTATGTATTCCATTCTCTCACTTGGAGTTGTTTCTCTTACAATTGATAAAATGATGGTCGGACTCAATTCATCACGAAATCTTCTAATCATTTCGCAAAATAGTGAACAAATCCTAAACTACATCACTAGAGTGGCTGATCGAGGAGCAACAAAAATCCCAGTTCTTGGTGGACATACTGGACATGCACAAAATATGATTATGACTACCTTGTCAACTCATGAGGTTCCAAAAGTTCAAGAAGAAATCCAAAAAATAGATGAAACTGCCTTTATCGTCATTGTTCCTGCTTCTACAGTTATGGGACGTGGATTTAGCCTCCAAAAAGATTACCAAAGAGTTCCAAATGACTTTATTAATCCCTTATAAAATCGATTGAAATAAAGTCTAATTTCTCGTAAAATAGTAGTTAAGAATAAAAATAAAGGATATTATATGCTTACTGTATCAGATGTATCGCTTCGTTTTAGCGATCGTAAACTTTTTGATGATGTTAACATTGCCTTCACGCCAGGTAATACTTATGGTCTTATCGGTGCTAATGGTGCTGGTAAATCTACTTTTTTGAAAATTTTAGCTGGTGATATCGAACCAACAACAGGACACATCTCTCTTGGTCCTGATGAACGTCTTTCTGTCCTTCGTCAGAACCACTTTGACTATGAAGAAGAACGCGTTATCGATGTTGTTATCATGGGTAATGAACGTCTCTACGATATCATGAAAGAAAAAGATGCCATCTACATGAAAGAAGATTTTTCAGATGAAGATGGTGTCCGTGCTGCTGAACTAGAAGGACTCTTTGCTGAATTAGGTGGTTGGGAAGCTGAAAGCGAAGCCTCACAATTGCTTCAGAATCTAAATATCTCAGAAGACCTTCACTATCAAAAAATGAGTGAATTGGCTAATGGTGACAAGGTCAAGGTTCTCCTTGCAAAAGCACTCTTTGGTAAACCTGATGTACTTCTTCTTGACGAACCTACCAATGGTCTTGATATCCAGTCAATCTCTTGGCTTGAAGATTTCTTGATTGATTTTGAAAATACGGTCATTGTCGTATCCCATGACCGTCACTTCTTGAATAAGGTGTGTACGCATATGGCCGACCTTGACTTTGGTAAAATCAAACTCTATGTCGGTAACTATGACTTCTGGAAACAATCTTCAGAATTGGCTGCACGCTTGCAGGCTGACCGTAATGCCAAAGCAGAAGAAAAAATTAAGGAACTTCAAGAATTCGTTGCTCGTTTCTCTGCCAACGCTTCAAAATCTAAACAAGCGACTTCTCGTAAGAAAATGCTTGATAAAATTGAGCTAGAAGAAATCGTCCCATCAAGTCGTAAATACCCATTCATCAATTTCAAAGCAGAGCGTGAAATCGGTAATGACCTTCTAACAGTTGAAAATCTCACTGTTAAGATGGATGGTGAGACTATTCTTGACAACATTAGTTTCATCTTGCGACCAGGAGATAAGACTGCCATCATCGGTCAAAACGATATTCAAACAACTGCATTGATTCGTGCTCTTGCCGGTGATATTGACTACGAAGGTACAATCAAATGGGGTGTTACTACTAGCCGCTCTTACCTTCCAAAAGACAATTCTAAAGACTTTGCATCCGGTGAATCAATTCTCGAATGGCTCCGTCAATTTGCCGAAAAAGGTGAAGATGACGATACCTTCTTGCGTGGATTCCTTGGGCGTATGCTCTTCTCAGGGGATGAGGTTAATAAATCTGTTAGTGTTCTCTCAGGGGGAGAAAAGGTACGTGTCATGCTTTCTAAACTCATGCTTTTGAAATCTAACGTCCTTCTTCTAGATGATCCTACTAATCACTTGGATTTGGAATCAATCTCAAGTCTGAATGATGGCGTCCGTGACTTCAAAGAGTCTGTTATCTTTGCCAGTCATGACCATGAATTTATCCAAACAATAGCGAACCACATCGTAGTTGTTTCTAAAAATGGGGTCATTGACCGTATTGATGAAACTTATGATGAGTTCCTTGAAAATGAAGAAGTGCAAGCTAAAGTCAAAGCACTATGGGCTGATTAAACTATAAAAAAATGCAGGTTGGGATATCCCAACCTGTCTTAGTATCATTATGACAAATAAAAAATACCATACGACTTTATTATTTTATCTGGCTGCTTTTTTCTTGCCAGTACTAATCATGATAGGGGTGCTGTATAGCCAAAAAATCTATCCTGGTAGTGAGCGGACTATTTTAACAAGTGATGGTTTTCATCAGTATGTGATTTTTGCAACTGGACTTCGGAATATACTTCATGGAGATGGGAGCCTCTTTTACACCTTTACAAGTGGTCTAGGGCTTAATTTCTATGCTCTAACAAGCTATTACTTAGGTTCCTTCTTGTCTCCACTTTACTATTTCTTTACTGTCAACCAAATGGCCGATGCTTTTTATTATATAACACTCCTTAAATTCGGTCTTATTGGGTTATCAGGAGCTTTTAGTTTTAAGCGGCTCTTTACAAAAGTGTCAAGAAGTTTCATCCTATGTCTTTCTACAGGATTTTCTTTGATGAGCTTCGCTACCAGTCAGTTAGAAATTAATACCTGGCTAGATGCCTTTATTCTAGCACCTCTAATCATATTAGGTTTACACCTCTTACTAAGATTCAATAGACGGGGCTTATACTTTTTTAGTCTAACCTGCCTTTTTATCCAAAATTACTATTTTGGTTATATGATGGCTATTTTCCTAACCCTTTACACCATAGTACAATTGATAACTATCAAGGGATGGAAGAGTAAGATTCTTCATTTCATAGACTTTGGAATTGTTTCTATACTTGCTGGTTTAAGTAGTGCTGTCATGCTACTACCAACACTACTTGACTTGACCACACATGGTGAAAAGTTTACAGGTGCGTCAAGTTTGTTGACAGAGTCTACCTATTATTTTGACTTCTTTGCGAAAAATCTCGTTGGAGTTTACGATACTACTAAATTTGGATCAATACCTATGATCTATGTGGGAATCTTACCTTTGATTCTTTTTCTACTTTTCTTTATTAGTAGGGAAGTCAAGCTATCATTACGTATAGGTTATCTCCTATTAGTAGCTTTCTTTATCGCTAGCTTCTACTTACAGCCTCTTGATTTGTTTTGGCAAGGAATGCATGCACCCAACATGTTTCTCCATCGCTATTCTTGGCTCCTATCTCTCCTAATTGTTCTTTTGGCAGGAGAAACACTCAACCGAATTAAAAACTTTTCTTTTAAAAGACTCCTCCTATCTTTCTTAGGATTGAGTACCGCTTACTTACTAACTTGGATTTTCCAATCTCACTATAGCTTCATTGAATCAGTCTCCTGGCTATTAAGCCTAGCATTTCTTCTAGCCTATGCCATTCTATTTATTAGCTATTTTAGACAGCAAATTCCTGGGAGTGTTTTTCGCTGTTTCACCTTCTTATTCTGCATTTTTGAGCTTGCATTAAGTACTTACTATGTTGTTGGAGCTCTGGGAAATGAGTGGGTATTCCCAACTCGTGAAGGCTATCTACGAAATATGTCTGCCATTACAAAACTAGTTTCAGATACTAAGCAAGCGAATAAGACTTTTTACCGTACTGAAAGGTTAGAGGCTCAAACTGGTAACGACAGTATGAAATTCAACTATAATGGTATTTCTCAGTTTTCATCCATTCGAAATACTGCTTCAAGCTCAACACTCGATAGGTTAGGCTTCAAATCTGAAGGGACTAATTTAAACCTACGTTACCAAAATAACACCATTATCGCTGATAGTCTCTTCGGAATAAAATATAATTTATCGAACTTTGACCTTAATAAGTATGGTTTTAATCACGTAACTTCTGAAAAAACAATGGGGCTTTATCAAAATAATAATGCAAGCCAGCTTGCTATCTTAACTGATGGCATTTACAAGAATATTGACTTCACTGTCAATACGCTTGACAATCAAACTAGCTTGCTAAATGCTCTATCTGGACTCAACTTAAACTATTTTAAACGAGCTCCATCTCAACTATTTGATAAAGATGCTAAGTCTTTGAATCAGCGCGTGGCTAAAAACGTTAGTAACTCGAATAAAGATTTTGTAACAATCACCTATCGAGTCATCGCTCCACCACATAGTCAACTCTATGTTAGTGTTCCTAATATTTCTTGGTCCGATGACAATAACCACTCTCTGTCAATTACTGTAAATGGTGTGACAAGGAATCAAGTTACTGACAATACCTTTGATTTCTTCGATCTTGGCTACTTTGAAACAGAATCAATGGTTACCATCAAACTTAGTTTTCCTGGCAATAAAGCAATATCCTTTGATAATCCTAGTTTTTATGCCCTTGATACTCAAAACTATCAGATAGCTATGGATACTATTAATGAACGTGATAGTAAGGTTACGACGTCAAATAATAAAGTGTTCGTTGATTATAGTAGTAAAACGAATGCCTCACTATTCTTCACCATTCCATACGATAAGGGGTGGGCAGCGACCATAAACCATAAAAAAGTTAAGATTCAACGAGCCCAAAAGGGGTTCATGAAAGTTGATGTCCCTAGTGGGAAAGGTAAAGTTGTTCTAACCTTCATTCCCTATGGTCTTAAGACAGGTTTAGTGATTAGTCTATTGGCAAGTATCATATTTTGTTGCTACGCTTATTTCATCAGAAAAATAACCGTTATTCAAAAACGCTGATCATCTTAAATTAAATAGGTCTGGAACAATTGTTCCAGACCTATTTATCTTTGGGTACAAAAAAACTCAAGCTATACAACTTGAGGTGTCTTATCACTCCGCCAGTAGGACTCGAACCTACGACATCATGATTAACAGTCATGCGCTACTACCAACTGAGCTATGGCGGATAAAACTGCTAAGTAGCAAAAATAGTCCGTACGGGATTCGAACCCGTGTTACCGCCGTGAAAAGGCGGTGTCTTAACCCCTTGACCAACGGACCAAGTTCTGAGATTTTTATCTCGTTAACACTCTTATTATTATATCAGAGTATTCGATTTTGTCTATACTTTTTTTCAAAAAAAATATTAAATTTTGCTAAATTTATTCGAATTTTACGTTAGTTTTTATCTTGCTTTTACAAAGTATTGACATGTTGCTATATATTTTGTAAACTAATAGAGTTATTGGTCCCATAGCTCAGCTGGATAGAGCATTCGCCTTCTAAGCGAACGGTCGCAGGTTCGAATCCTGCTGGGATCAGATAAAAAACGCAATCTAGAATCTCTAGTTGCGTTTTTCTTTTGCCTCGATAAATAGGAAATAATTTAAAACAAACAAGGGAAGCAAAGTCGTATATAGGCTGTATTCATGTAAATATTGAGCAAACCAAGTTGAGGCTGCAACTCCTACCATAAATGTAAAGATGATAATAGTAGTGTAAGAAGCTTGTTTAAGTACTTTGGGATCTCCCTCGTCAATAGCCCTGGCAACGGTTAAAGAGGTATTCGTAATATTACCAGTCATCATGAAGGAAGCATAATTTACCCCTCTGACGCGCTTAAAAATCCCTACCTGAAGAGAGGCAAAAAATGCCAAGCCTGCAATCGTAATAGTAGAATCAACGTAAGGTGTAATAATGGCGAGAATAGTCATCAAGAGAAAGGTAAGTCTAATCGCTTGCAAATGCCATCCCCATTTATGGTTAATGAGCCACTTCTTAACAAAAAAAACAAAAAACTGACCTAAAACAAAGAAAAAAATAGGTATCACATAGCTGAAAGCTCTTGCAATATGCCCCTCAACAAGGTGAATAACCAAATAAAGGAGATTACCTGTCTGGATACTTGCAAATCGTCCGTCTTGAGTATTGTAAGTATAGGCATCAATGAAGCCCCCTATATAACTCACTAGAGTTGCTACCCGTAATCCTTCAAAAACACGATAGGAGCGTTTTTTCATTCTGAACATGTCTGTTTCCTTCTTCTACTTATGGTAAGGACTTCCCTGCTGAATCATGAATGCGCGATAAATTTGTTCTACTAATACAAGGCGCATAAGCTGATGAGGGAACGTTAAGAGACCAAAACTCATTAATTGATTAGCCCTCTTTTTCACTGTAGGAGAGAGTCCCAAACTTCCCCCTATAATAAAAGTAATATCTGAATAGCCTCTAAGAGTCGCTTGCTCTAACTCTTTAGCAAATTGCTCCGAGGGAAATTGTTTTCCTTCAATAGCTAAGGCAATGACATAATCACGATCACCTACTTTAGCCAAGATACGCTGTCCCTCTTTGTCTAGGATAGCTTTATTTTCAGCTTCGCTTGCATTATCTGGCGTCTTTTCATCCGTTAATTCTATAGACTCAAATTTTGTAAAGCGTCCTAGTCGTTTGACATACTCCGCAATGCCATCTTTCAAATATTTTTCTTTCAATTTTCCAACGGTAATCAATTTAACTTTCATAGGCTTATTATAGCACATATCCACAATCTTTTAACACCTTATCCACACCTTTTTACTGTTAAGAATCTTTAGTTATCCCTATAAAATAGCTTCTTATCTACACTTTTTGAAACTTATCCACAGACTGTTGATAACTGTTTTTTAAAATCACTTTATGATATAATTAAGCTTACTTTGATATGTTTATCAAAAAGGAGGACTAAACGTGAAAAAATTTAACTGGAAAAAAATAGTAGCGCCAATTGCAATGCTTGTTATTGGCTTGCTAGGTGGTTTACTAGGTGCCTTTATCCTACTAACAGCAGCAGGGGTATCTTTTACCAATTCAACAGATACAGGTGTTAAAACAGCTAAGACCGTATACAATAATACAACAGATACAACTAAAGCTGTTAAGAAAGTACAAAATGCCGTTGTTTCTGTCATCAATTACCAAGAAGGGTCATCTTCAGATTCTCTAAATGAACTTTATGGCCGTATCTTTGGTGGAGATGATAGTTCTGATTCTAGTCAAGACAAATCAAAAGATTCTGATGGGTTGCAAGTCGCTGGTGAAGGTTCTGGAGTCATCTATAAAAAAGATGGGAAAGAGGCCTACATCGTAACTAACAACCACGTTGTCGATGGCGCTAAAAAACTTGAAATCATGCTTTCAGATGGATCAAAAATTACTGGTGAACTTGTTGGTAAAGATACTTACTCTGACCTAGCAGTTGTCAAAGTTTCTTCAGATAAAATTAAAACCGTAGCAGAATTTGCAGACTCAAACTCTCTCACAGTCGGCGAGAAGGCAATTGCTATCGGTAGCCCACTTGGTACCGAATATGCCAACTCAGTAACAGAGGGAATCGTTTCTAGCCTTAGCCGTACCGTAACTATGCAAAACGACAATGGTGAAACTGTTTCAACAAATGCTATCCAAACAGATGCTGCCATTAACCCTGGTAACTCAGGTGGTGCCTTAGTCAATATCGAAGGTCAAGTTATCGGTATTAACTCAAGTAAAATTTCATCAACGTCAGCAGTCGCTGGTAGCGCCGTTGAAGGTATGGGATTTGCCATTCCATCAAACGATGTTGTCGAAATCATCAATCAATTGGAAAAAGACGGTAAAGTTACACGACCAGCCCTAGGAATCTCAATGGCCGATCTTAACAGCCTTTCTAGCAGTGCAACTTCTAAATTAGATTTACCAGATGATGTGAAAGCTGGAGTTGTAGTCGGCAGCGTTCAAAAAGGTATGCCAGCTGACGGTAAACTTCAAGAAAATGATGTTATCACTGAAATTGACGGTAAGGAAATCAGCTCAAAAACTGATATTCAAACCAATCTTTACAGCCATAGTATTGGAGATACAATCAAGGTAACCTTCTATCGTGGTAAAGAGAAGAAAACTGAAGAACTTAAATTAACAAAATCTACAGAAGACTTGTCTGACTAAGTCATTGACAAATCTGTCAAAAGACCTTTACAATAATGTAAAGGTCTTTTTTGGAAAGGAATAACATGCAAGAACAACTCAAAGCTTTACCTATTAGTGACATCTATCCCAATCCTTTTCAACCTCGTATAGAGTTCTCTGATGAAGAATTAGCGGAGCTAAGCCAATCGATTGCAGAAAATGGACTAATACAGCCAATCATTGTCCGAAAATCGGATATTATTGGCTATGAACTAATTGCTGGGGAAAGACGTTTACGTGCCTGTAAACGTCTAGGAATGACAGAAATCCCTGCAGTTGTAAAGGAAGTTACAGATCAAGAAAGCCGTAAACAAGCTATTATTGAAAATTTACAACGATCGAATCTCAATCCCATTGAAGAAGCAAAGGCCTATCGTAGTTTAATTAATGAGCTAGCTTATAGTCACGAGGAACTGGCGAAAGCTATGGGAAAATCCAGACCCTATATCAGTAACTCTCTCAGACTCCTCCAACTTCCCCAAGAGATACAGACGAGTATCGAAAATGGCAAACTGAGTCAAGGACATGCTAGAGCACTTTTAGCTGTTGAGGATACAAAAAAGCAATTAACTATCTATCATCAGGTCCTTACTGAAAAATGGTCCGTTCGTACCCTGGAAAAAAGACTTCAAGGACTTCCTAAAAAACAAAAATCAAAAAAAGATATTCATATAAAAGATAAAGAAAAAGAACTGGAAAAATCACTTGGTCTCCCCGTTACTCTTCGTTATCACAAAAATCACTCTGGAACTATTCAGATCCACTTTTCGACGGAAGAAGATTTTAACAGAATTATCAACAAGCTTATTTGACCTGTGAATTGAGTAGCAAAAAGAAACAAACTTATCCACATCATAAAACGGTTGCCCTCCCTTTATTTGAGAGGGTTTCTTTTTTTATTCACAACTTGTGGATAACTCTTGTGCACAATGTGAATTGTCTTTTTTTTAACTGTGGATAACTAGAGAAACTTTTATCTTCTGACCTGTGGAAAACTTTTTTGTTTTATGATAGAATCAGAGAACAAGAATAAAGAAGGAGAATTGATGGAATGACCGAAAAAGAGCATTTTTTTTGGAATAAGCTCTTAGAGCTGGCCAAAGAGGAACTAACACAAGCCACTTTTGATTATTATGTCCTAGATACCAAGCTCATCAAAGTTCAAGATAACGTTGCTACAATTCTGCTTGAAGAAGTCAAAAAGCTATTCTGGGAAAAGAATATGCAATCTTTCATTTTGATGGCTGGTTTTGAAGCCTATAATAGTGAAATCAAAGTTGAGTACGTCTTTGACGAAGCACTCTTAAACGAGGCAAATTCAACTGTAACAAACAATGACTTTGGCAATAAAAAGGAACAGCAAACACCTGCTCTTCCTACATTGGACTCTGACTTAAATAGTAAGTACACCTTTGATAATTTTATTCAGGGGGATGAAAACCGTTGGTCAGTTGCTGCATCTTTAGCTGTAGCTGATTCACCAGGAGCTACGTATAACCCTCTATTTATTTATGGAGGACCTGGTCTCGGAAAAACTCACTTACTCAATGCCATTGGTAACAAGGTCTTACATGATAATCCTCAAGCACGTATCAAATACATTACTGCAGAGAATTTCATTAATGAATTTGTTGTCCATATCCGTTTAGATAAAATGGATGAACTAAAACTAAAATACCGTCATCTGGACGTTCTCTTAATTGATGATATTCAATCATTGGCTAAAAAATCAACGCAAGCCACTCAAGAGGAATTTTTCAATACTTTCAATGTCCTTCACAATAATAATAAACAAATTGTCCTGACCAGCGACCGTAATCCAGATCAATTGAACGAGATGGAAGAGCGTCTTGTCACGCGCTTTAAATGGGGGTTAACCGTCAACATCACACCACCTGACTTTGAAACGCGAGTGGCCATTCTTACTAATAAGATTATGGACTATGATTATCATTTTCCTCCTGAAACAATTGAGTATTTAGCTGGCCAATTTGATTCAAATGTCCGTGACTTAGAAGGGGCCTTAAAAGATATTAGCTTAGTTGCCAATGTTCGCCAGTTAGATACTATCACAGTTGAGGTAGCTGCTGAAGCCATTCGCGCACGTAAAATGGATAGTCCTAAGTTAACTCTTATTCCGATTGAGGATATCCAAACTGAAGTAGGAAAATTTTATAATGTCACAGTAAAAGAGATTAAGGCAACTAAACGAACACAAAATATTGTCTTGGCACGTCAGGTAGCCATGTATCTTGCGCGTGAAATGACTGATAACTCCCTTCCAAAAATTGGAAAAGAATTTGGAGGAAGAGACCACTCAACTGTCTTACATGCATACAATAAAATCAAAAATATGATTGCTCAAGATGACAGTTTACGCATTGAAATTGATACCATCAAAAACAAGATAAAATAATACTTGTGGATAACTATTAAAAATTATACAAACTTTTCCACAGGCTGTGCACAAGTTTAAAGCCTTGATAAAACTATGTTTTGTACACTTATGCACAGTGTCCACAAGACCTACTACTACTACTAAAATAATACTAATAAAATAAAGGAGCATCATGATTCAATTTGCGATTAATAAAGCTTATTTCTTACAAGCACTTCATACAACTCGCCGTGCTATTTCTTCTAAAAATGCTATCCCAATTCTATCAACGATTAAAATCGAAGTTACCAGTGATGGTATCTATTTGACAGGATCAAATGGGCAAATCTCAATTGAAAATAGTATCTCAGTTTCAGAAGAAAATGCAGGCCTCTTAATTACACAGCCAGGTAGTATCCTTTTGGAAGCAAACTTTTTCATTAATGTTGTCTCAAGCTTGCCTGATGTTACCCTTACTTTTGAAGAAATCGAACAATACCAAGTTTTACTGAAAAGTGGTAAATCAGAAATTACCTTGAAAGGGAAAGATGTTGAACAATATCCCCGTATTCAGGAAGTTGATAGCTTGACGCCATTACTCATGGACACAAAAGTGTTAAAATCTATCATTGCTGAAACTTCATTCGCAGCAAGCACCCAAGAAAGTCGTCCAATTTTAACCGGTGTTCACTTCGTTCTTTCAAATCATAAAGATCTCAAAGCTGTAGCAACGGACTCTCACCGTATGAGCCAACGCCAACTTGTTTTGGAGCATTCTGCAGATAACTTTGATGTTGTAATCCCAAGTCGCTCACTTAAAGAATTATCGGCAGTCTTTAGCGATGATATTGAAAACATAGAGGTTTTCTTCTCAGCAAATCAAATTCTATTCCGTAGTGAAACAATTTCTTTCTATACACGTTTACTTGAAGGAAATTATCCAGACACGAATCGTCTCTTGTCTGATTCATTTGAAACAGAAGTTGTTTTCGAGACAGCTAGCCTTCGTTCTGCTATGGAACGTTCATATTTGATTTCTAATGCTAGTCAAAGTGGTACCGTCAAACTCGAAATCATCAATGGCAGTGTCAGTGCCCATGTTAATTCACCAGAAGTCGGAAAGGTGAATGAGGATATTGATGTGCAAGATGTTTCTGGTAGTGATTTGGTCATTAGTTTCAATCCAACCTACCTAATAGATGCTTTGAAAGCTCTTAAGAGTGAGACTGTCCGTGTACGTTTCATTTCACCGGTGCGTCCATTTACTTTGACGCCAGCAGATGACAGTGAGAATTTTATTCAATTGATTACACCTGTAAGAACAAACTAAAATCGAAAAAGTTATCCACTGTGGATAACTTTTTTACTAGAGAGGAAGTCTATGTACCAAATTGGAAGTTTAGTTGAAATGAAAAAACCACATGCTTGTACCATCAAAGCAACAGGAAAAAAAGCTAATGAATGGGAAGTGACCCGTCTTGGAGCTGACATTAAGATTCGTTGTACGAATTGTGATCATGTGGTTATGATGAGTCGTCATGATTTCGAAAAGAAACTTAAGAAGGTTTTATAACAGACATTGGGGAGTCTATATAATGAGGTTCTTGTGTTAAGAAAATTAGTTTACTAGCAATATAAAAACTTTCTAGAGTCCCTAATTATCTTCTTTATAGCATTCTTTGCCTTGCTTTCCTTTTTATGATTCTCAAAGGGAAGTTGCCTATTTTTAACAATTTTTGTGTTATAATTAACTGAATTACTTTTTTATGGAGAAATAAATTAATGGCTTTAACAGCAGGTATCGTTGGTTTGCCAAACGTTGGTAAATCAACTCTTTTCAATGCAATTACAAAAGCGGGTGCGGAAGCTGCTAACTATCCTTTCGCGACAATTGATCCAAACGTCGGAATGGTTGAGGTACCAGACGAGCGTTTGACGAAACTGACTGAACTTATTACCCCTAAAAAGACAGTTCCAACCACATTTGAGTTCACAGATATTGCGGGTATCGTAAAAGGAGCATCAAAGGGTGAAGGTCTTGGAAATAAGTTCTTGGCGAACATTCGTGAAGTAGATGCGATTGTCCATGTGGTTCGTGCTTTCGATGATGAAAATGTTATGCGTGAACAAGGGCGTGAGGATGCCTTTGTAGATCCGATGGCTGATATTGATACAATCAACCTAGAATTGATTTTGGCTGACCTTGAATCAATTAACAAACGTTATGCGCGTGTCGAAAAAATTGCGCGTACACAAAAAGATAAAGATTCTGTGGCAGAGTTTAATATTCTTCAAAAGATTAAACCTGTTCTAGAAGATGGTAAGTCTGCACGTACGATTGATTTTACTGAGGAAGAGCAAAAAATTGTTAAGGGACTCTTCCTCTTGACAACAAAACCAGTACTTTATGTGGCTAACGTTGATGAAGACCAAGTCGCAAATCCTGATGATATTGATTATGTCAAACAAATTCGTGAGTTTGCAGCGACTGAAAATGCAGAAGTAGTTGTTATCTCGGCACGTGTTGAAGAAGAAATTTCTGAATTGGATGATGAAGACAAAGAAATGTTCTTGGAAGACCTTGGTTTGACAGAATCAGGAGTTGATAAACTGACACGCGCAGCCTATCACTTGCTTGGTCTAGGAACTTACTTTACTGCTGGTGAGAAAGAAGTGCGTGCTTGGACCTTTAAACGCGGCATCAAGGCTCCACAAGCAGCAGGAATTATCCACTCTGACTTCGAGAAAGGCTTTATCCGTGCCGTAACCATGTCTTACGATGATCTTATTAAATATGGTTCTGAGAAAGCTGTTAAGGAAGCTGGTCGCCTTCGTGAAGAAGGAAAAGAATATGTTGTTCAAGATGGCGACATCATGGAATTCCGTTTCAACGTTTAGAAAATAAAAAATAGTGCACAAGGCTGAAAAGTATTTTTCAGTCCTTTTGCTGTTTATCAAAGAGGAGAAATAATGACAAAATTAGTAGTTGGCTTGGGAAATCCTGGTTCAAAATACCATGAGACACGTCACAATGTTGGGTTTATGGCTATTGACCTAATGGCTAAGGAACTGGGATTAACCTTTTCTGAAGAAAAGACCTTTAAGGCTGAAGTGGCTTCGACCTTTTTAAACGGTGAAAAGGTTTATTTTGTGAAACCAACGACCTTTATGAATCTATCTGGTCTAGCTGTTAGAGCATTGCTAGCTTATTACAATATTCCCATGGAGGATTTTATCGTTATTTACGATGATTTAGATATGGAAGTTGGGAAATTGCGCTTTCGTCAAAAAGGTTCAGCAGGTGGTCATAATGGGATTAAATCTATCATTGCTGAAACTGGCACTCAAGAATTTGACCGTATAAAAATTGGTATTGGCCGCCCACAGAAAGGAATGACGGTCGTTAATCATGTCCTTGGAAAATTTAGTGAAGATGATTATGCCACAATTTTACTGACTTTAGACAAGGTAGAGACGGCCCTCAATCATTACCTTAAAACCAATGATTTCGAAGACACTATGAGGCGTTATAATGGCTAATACCCTATTAGATCTTTTTGAGAAGAATCCTCAATTGCTTGAGTGGAGTGATAAAGTAACTTTATTGAGTAGACAGTTGGTTATGGGATTTTCTGGTTCCAGCAAGGCAGTTGTCATGGCATCTGCCCTTTCTGAGCAGGTTCCTAAGATTCTAATCGTTACTTCAACACAAAATGAAGCTGAGCAACTAACAGGAGATTTGTCAGCTATCTTAGGAGAGGATAAGGTTTATTCTTTTTTTGCAGATGATGTAGTAGCTGCAGAGTTTATCTTCGCTTCTCCAGAAAAGACCCATTCTCGTCTCGAAAGTCTTAATTTTTTAATAGATAAAGAGTCAAGTGGAATCTTGGTTACGAGTTTAGTTGGTACTAAGTTACATTTGCCTAATCCTGAGGTTTATAAAGACTCTCGCATTGACTTAACACTAGGGGAGGAACATGATTTAGAGGCTCTCAGTAAGCATCTGACTCATATTGGATACCAAAGAGTAGAGCAGGTTCTCTCCCCTGGTGAGTTCAGTCGTAGGGGCGATATTTTAGATATTTATGAACTGACTGCAGAACTCCCCTACCGTTTAGAATTTTTTGGAGATGAGATTGATGGTATTCGTCAGTTTGATAGCGATAGTCAGAAATCTTTAGACAATTTAGAGCATATTATCGTATCTCCGGCAGATGATATTATCTTAACAAGAGAAGATTACCAACGTGCTGAGAAGGCCCTAGAAAGTGCGGTCTCAAAGGCAGAAGGTCCTCATAAGGCTTACCTTGAGGAGGTCCTGTCGGTTACGATTGATGGTTACCGTCATAAAGATTTACGTAAGTTTTTGTCTCTTTTTTATGATAAAGCTTACACCTTATTTGACTACCTTCCAAAGGGAACTCCTGTATTCATTGATGATTTTCAAAAGATAGTGGACCGCCATGGACGTCTTGAGTTGGAAGTGGCTAATCTTTTAACTGAGGATCTTCATCAGGGCAAGTCTCTGAGTCATCTAAATTACTTAGTGGATTCATTTAAGACTTTACGTAACTATCAGCCAGCTAGTTTCTTTTCGAATTTTCATAAGGGATTGGGAAATCTTAAATTTGATAAGTTGTATCAATTCACGCAATACCCTATGCAGGAGTTCTTCAACCAGTTCCCACTTCTAGTTGATGAAATACATCGCTATACCAAGAATAAGGCAACAGTTATTTTACAAGTGGGGTCTGAGAAGCAGCTCAAATCTTTGAAGGAAACCTTGGAAGAATATGATTTAGATTTACCCCTTAGTAGCTTTGGAGATTTGATACCTCATAAGCCTCAGTTAGTCCTAGGAAACTTATCCAATGGTTTTTACTTTGCGGATGAAAAGCTTGTTCTTGTCACTGAACGTGAGATTTTTCATAAAAAAGTAAAACGTCGTGCGCGTGCCAGTCACGTTTCCAATGCTGAGCGTCTCAAAGATTACAATGAACTTGAAAAAGGTGATTATGTTGTACACCAGACTCATGGTATCGGACAATTTAAAGGTATCGAGACTATTGAGATTAAAGGGGTGCATCGTGACTACTTAACCATCCAATATCAGGATGCTGCAACAATTTCTCTACCTGTTGAGCAGATTGAGAGTCTCTCTAAGTATGTGTCAGCGGACGGGAAAGAGCCTAAAATTAATAAACTCAATGATGGGCGTTTCCAAAAAACTAAACAAAAAGTAAGCAAGCAAGTAGAGGATATTGCCGATGATCTCTTAAAACTTTACGCTGAGCGTAGTCAACTTAAAGGTTTTGCATTTTCACCAGATGATGATAACCAAAGGGATTTCGAAGATGATTTTGCCTATGCTGAGACAGAGGATCAATTGCGTTCTATCAAGGAAATTAAGGCAGACATGGAGTCAGACAAACCCATGGATCGTCTCTTGGTTGGTGATGTTGGTTTTGGTAAGACAGAGGTAGCTATGCGTGCTGCCTTCAAGGCGGTCAATGATGGAAAGCAAGTTGCTATCCTAGTTCCTACAACGGTTCTTGCCCATCAGCACTATTTGAATTTTAAAGAGCGTTTTGAAAATCATGCCGTTGAAGTAGATGAACTCAGTCGTTTTAGAAGTAAAAAAGAGCAAAATGAGACTATTGAAAATCTAGCTAAAGGGCGTATTGATATTATTATCGGTACCCATCGCCTGCTATCCAAAGATGTTAAGTTTTCTGATTTAGGCTTGCTAGTAATTGATGAAGAACAACGTTTTGGCGTGAAGCATAAAGAGAAACTTAAGGAGTTGAAAGCTAAGGTTGATGTCCTTACTCTAACTGCGACACCTATTCCTCGTACGCTTCATATGTCTATGTTAGGTATTCGTGATTTGTCGATTATTGAGACAGCACCTACCAACCGTTATCCAGTTCAAACTTATGTTATGGAAACCAATCCTGGTCTTATTCGAGAAGCGATATTAAGAGAGATGGACCGAGGCGGCCAGATTTTTTATGTTTATAATCGTGTTGAAACCATTGATCAAAAAGTTTCTGAACTACATGAGCTAGTCCCTGAAGCACGTATCGGATTTGTTCATGGTCAGATGAGTGAGGTTATGTTGGAGAATACCCTTTTGGATTTCTTGAATGGTGATTACGATGTTTTGGTAGCAACGACCATTATCGAGACAGGGATTGATATCTCCAACGTTAATACTCTCTTCATTGAGAATGCAGATCATATGGGCTTATCTACTCTTTATCAGTTGAGAGGTCGTGTGGGGCGTAGTAATCGAATTGCTTATGCCTATCTCATGTATCGTCCTGATAAAGTGTTGACGGAAGTCTCTGAGAAGCGATTGGATGCTATTAAGGGCTTTACAGAACTGGGATCAGGTTTCAAAATTGCCATGCGTGATTTATCAATTCGTGGTGCCGGGAACATTCTTGGTGCTTCTCAAAGTGGATTCATCGACTCAGTCGGGTTCGAAATGTACTCACAACTCTTGGAAGAGGCTATCAATAAACGTCAAGGTAAAACTCAAGTTCGACGTAAAGGAAATGCAGAGTTCAATCTTCAGATTGATGCTTACCTCCCTTCTGACTATATTTCTGACGAGCGCCAAAAAATTGAAATTTATAAGCGTATTCGAGAAATTGAGAATCAGAAAGACTATCAAGACCTTCAAGATGAGATTATTGACCGCTTTGGAGAATATCCAGACCAAGTTGCCTATCTCATTGAGATTGGT
>OISZ01000202.1_pt1 | contig 15936 bp, 19 predicted proteins | sample 1586591 | NCBI WGS metagenome assembly OISZ01 (sample SAMN02674970, study PRJEB24791) | human gut metagenome, SKBSTL043 | isolation source: stool | host: Homo sapiens | place: USA
CTTTCTGTGCGGCCCTTGCCGACATGAAGCGGCATGATTCTTGTGGTTGCCATAGGTCAGACCTCCTTCCCGAAAAGAAAACGGCCTGCCATAGCAGACCGCTTTCACTATTCTATAAAACTTTCTTCATCGAAAAAATTGAACTCATCATCTTCTAAGTGTCTTGGTGGAAATCTCATTTCATATTGCTCTTGCGCCAATGCACGGACATCAGGCCGCCTATCCTTTAGTCGATTTTTCAGCCAGGACAACTGCTCTTTCGATAGCCTCCATGGAAGATTCAAAAGACGATTCAGTGTCATCAGTTCAGCCTGCTTTTCTGCTGGTAGCGAAGCACAGGATTTACAAATGTGGGATGCATGACCTTTGCCTGAAAATTTTTCGTTGGCTTTGTATTCACCACAAACTTTACAATAGTGTCCATGCTTTTTCATAAGCTGATGCCCTTCTCGCAAAGAACATATAACCTGCGAATTGCTTTCATAATCACATCCCATTCCAAATCAGAAGCATAAGAAAACTTTTTACGGTATGCCTCCCAAAGTTTTTGCATAACCGAATCATTTTCCACTTCGTCAAAAACTTCTTCAGCCTGGTTAAGATACTTCTCCGATCCCCGTTTATGAGCAGTTGCCAGAAGCGCATCATGTAAAATTTTCGGGTTCAGCGTGGTTCCATGCAGCTGTTCTAAAATGTAAATATCGTAGAAATCTCTCATGCGGGTATTGGTTGTGGTTCTGGTAATAATGGTTTCCAGTTTTTCTGCCAGCACAGTTTCTAAATTATAAGCCCAAATATCAATGGAGCGATCTTCCAGCATAAGTTTGAATGAATACCGAACCTCTCTTGGAGTGATTGCATCTCCCGTAGAAATATCAATTTTCAAAGGGGTCACTACACCATCGAATGTTGTACTCATGCTGACACGAATCCCCGGATACTCAGCTTCATCCATAATCTCCGAAATACTTTTCAGCTGAAATTTAACACCATCATCAATCGGAACAGTTACGATTGATGAAATTAGATTCTCAATATCCTCCACATTGACATTAGCTCCTTTTATGGTTGCATCCAAATCCATCGTAGAGCGGGCATCCAATCCAACCATAGCCGCTACCAACATACCACCCTTCAAGATAAACTTATCACGATACTCAGAAAGAGAAATACGCTCCAAAAAACGCTCCATCATGTAGTTCCTCATTAAAATCTGAGCATCTGCGGATTTTTCTCTGGAAAGGTTTCGTATTAAATCTTTAAGCTGTCTTGCTGTTTTTATCATAAAAGCACCTCCAAATACTGTCGTAAAATTTTTTCCACCTTGAACATCCCAGCATATTGCATTAAAGCTCGCAGGTTCTTATCTTTTCTACGGGCATAAGATTTTAGCGCTCCCTGAAAGGTCTGAATTTCAATTCTGCTGCGGCTTCTGAGCAAATCACAGATCGTTCGCTCCATATCATAAACCGGCACAGTATGCCCGAACGGAGTTTTCGCTGTTGTAAGTCCTACATCATGTAAGTCTGCTTTAATCGTAAAAACTTGAATGCCTTCTGCTTTCATTTTGCTTGGATTGCATCCAGTTTTGACCGTAACTGTATATTCTATTGGTTCACGGTCTGTCAGATCGTGAAAAAATAAAGCTGTTTCATGTGAAAATACTGCTTGTTCAAATCGCAAATGAAGCAGATACATGGCATCCACCCAAGAATCTTTGGACAGATAAATCCCATGTGCGACTCTATCCAAATCTCGTGAACGCACATAATCATAAAATACCGGCTTTGAAATTCCAGAAGATACGACCTGCGATGTTCGCAGCATTCCTTCTTGTTCTGTTAGCATCTGATCCAGCTGTTCAAATTGTCCCATCATATCACTTCCTTTCGCACTAATATTATACGCGATATTAGTTCAAAAGTAAAGTCGTGGATATATAGTTTCTCTTTCCAAATTTAACAGACGGTGTCTGGCATTTTTATGGTTTTGCGTATTTTTATCCATAAACCAACTCCTGAATTGCAAATTTCAAACTCTGCACCTTGCCCAGTAGCCAGATTGCAGCCAGTGGCAGCCCCATCGGGCTAATCAAAAATGCCATAACCAGCAAAATCACACCATTCTGCGGGGAATAGGTAATAAGCACAGCCACGCCAAGCAGAGCAATTACAGTGCTGAGCAGACCAAGCACCAGACCGGATATGTAGATCAGCCCTGTGCAGAGCCAGACAAAAAGTGTCAGAACCAAAATGACCGGTGCAGTTACGATCATCAGCAGGCATTTCAAAATCTTCATTCCATTTTCTCCTTCCAACGCTCCAGATGCCGTTTGCACAGGGCATCCGCTTCTCTCTCATCATCTTCCGTCACTTCCCGTTTACCTTTGGTCAGTTCAATCTCCACATAAGTCCGATAATCATCAGCTAAGAGGTCGAACAGTTCCTTGGGAGTATGGCACACCTCGCCAGAGCAATAGTGAAAATCTTGGTCAAATTCAACTCTTACACATCCATGGCGGCTGATATAAACTTCGATGGTCTCGTCTGCGGCCAGGTAATCCGCAAAAATCTCCAGCACTTTTTCAAAGGTCAGCATCTGTTTTCACTCCTTTGCTACGCTTCTTATTCTACTCATATTATCCGGTATAGATAGGCAAAAGACAAGGATACCGGCAAAAAGAAAAAGCGGAGGGAGGTGCGGCGAAGAAACGCCGTTCCTCCCTCCGCAAATGGAGTATCTATCCCCGTTATAAAAGTTTGGAAAGCTGGGTAAGGATTTCCTTTACGCCCTCCCATAACTGTTCCTGCCGCTGGGATATATCCTCCAAGTCAGCATCATAAACCCGCCCAGTCTCATGCACTTTACGGGTCAGCTGGTTTAAGTTGTTGCTGCTTCGGCGCATCAGGGAAACAAGCTCCTTCAGCTCCGGCAGCTCCAGCTTGACTACATACCCATCCAACGACTAGGCCGAGAGCGTTTTGGCAAAAATTAGGGATCACTTCTGCGATTGAAGCTCCTGTTCCATACATAAATACTGAAGCAAGTGCATAGCCACCCACCATCACAATTGTAGCAATCAGAAGACCTAGGATACGATAGTTACCTTTAAATCCAGCAAAATAACCTTGTGCACCATGGATTAACAAACTGATAAACATCCATTGCGGAGCAGATGATAGCAAATCTATCAAAAATGCAGATAGTCCTCCCACAATTGCCCCCTCTTTCTTTCCAAGATAGAAGGCTGTGAAGTAGATTCCTGCATCTACCAAAGTTAAAAGCCCTGTTGGAGTCGGAATTTTAGCTACGAATCCAAAGGTCACTGATAAAGCCGTTAAGACAGCTAATAATGTTAGCTCTTTTGTTTTCTTATTTTGCATATTGAACTACTCCAAATTCATTTGATTGTTTAATTGATTCATAAACGAAGGCTTTAGCATTTGCTACAGCTTCAGTTTCTGAACAGCCTTTGACTAATTCACTAGCTATACTTGAAGCAAATGTACACCCTGCACCGGTATTATTTTTGTCTAGCACAGCTTCTTCAAACAATTTGTAGTCTGTTCCATCATAAAAAACATCTATCGCTTTATTACCATCCAAGCGATTTCCACCTTTGACAACGACAGTCTTAGCACCTAATTCATTGAGATAGCTAGCCGCATGCTTCATGTCATCAATAGTCTTAACATTTCTATCTATAAGCAGTTCGACTTCAGGTAAGTTCGGAGTGATAACCGTGGTATAAGGGAAAAATTTAACCAATTCATCACGTAGTTGAGAAACTTCAACGTCATGAGTCTCCTTACATACTAAAACGGGATCCAAGACAATTGGAATATCAGAATGTTTTTTAACAAAATCCAACGTTAATTCTGCGATTTCAACGTTAGGCAACAAACCAATTTTTATTGCTGAGAATGGGACATCTTTTAGTGAGTCAAGTTGTTGTTTAAAAACATTAGTATCAACCGGAATGACCTCAAAACCATTCTCAGTCATAGCTGTTAGACAGGTAAGAGCCACAAATCCATGCTGTTTATTAGTGGTAAACGTCGCTAAATCTGCATGAAGTCCGCCACCACTAAAAATATCATTCCCCGAAATCGCTAAAATCAATTCATCACTCATATCTTATCTCCTTCAAATATAACCCATTTCCTGCTGCCGTTGGTCCTGCGAGATTACGATTACGACTTTCCAACACTGTCTTAACTTGCGAAACAGGCATGCGACCATTGCCAATCTTCAACAAGGTACCGACCATATTTCTAACTTGCTTATAGAGAAAACCATTGCCAGAAAAAGTAAAGATATAAAATCCAGTTTTCTCATCGATAGATACACTAGCTTGTGTAATTGTGCGTACTTTATTTTCTACAGAAGTTCCTGAAGCTGTGAAGCCTGTAAAATCATGTGTACCGACCAAATCCTTAGCAGCCTCCTGCATAGGTGCTAAACTTAGAGGGTAGGGATAGTGGGTCGCATAATTACGCATCATGGGGTTCTTAGGTCGCCCTGCATCTACTAGAAACTCATAAGTTTTACTATGTTTATTGTATCGTGCATGAAATTCTTCTGATACAAGTTCAATACTAACAACATCAATATCATCTGGACATTGCGTATCTAAACCAAAACGTAACTTCTCTGGATCCCGCTCCTGAGGCAAATCGAAGTGGATAACTTGTCCATAGGCATGAACACCTGCATCTGTACGACCCGCTCCATGAACGGTGACAGGTGTACCGCTATTTAACCGTAAAAGAGTCTTTTCAAGCTCTTCTTGAATAGAACGTGCATTTGGTTGTCTTTGAAAACCTGAGAAAAGTGTACCATCATAGGAAATTGTCGCTTTGTATCTAACCATAAAATTATCATATCAGATTTTTTCAAGGATAAAAAGTAGGTCGATTAGCGACTGACCCCATACAGTTTCTGGCAAAAAAGAAAAAGACGCCTTCAGCGTCCTTCCTTTATAAATCTTCTAAGGCATCCTTTACTTTATTGAAGAAACCTTTTTTCTGTGGTGCGATTTTTTCATCACCACTTGCTTTGGCGAATGCAAGGAGAGCTTCTTTTTGAGCATCATTTAGCTTCGTAGGAGTTACAATCTTAACTGTAACGTGTTGGTCTCCTTGTGAACCTCCACGAAGACGTGGAGCACCCTTTCCTTTTAGACGGAAAGTTTTGCCTGTTTGAGTTCCTGCTGGAATGGTCATCTCAACATTTCCATGAACTGTTGGTACTTCGACAGTATCACCAAGAGCTGCTTGGACAAAGGAAATGTTAAGTGTATAGTAAATTGTTGAACCATCACGAGTAAATTTATCGCTTGGATTAACATTGATGATTACAAAGAGGTCTCCATAAGGACCACCATTGAAACCAGCTTCACCTTGACCCGCAAGACGAATTTGTTGACCTGTTTCAACACCTGCTGGAATCTTGACAGATACTTTATGACTTTGTTTTTCATGTCCTGTTCCATGACAAGTTTGACATGGCTCTTTAATTTCTTGACCTGTTCCATGACAGACATCACAGGTTACTTGACGACGCATCATACCAAGTGGTGTTTGCGTATCAACATTGATAACTCCTTGACCATGACAGCGACCACAAGTTACAGGGCTTGTGCCAGGTTTTGCACCAGATCCCGAACATGTCTTACATGTTGCTTCACGATTGTAGTGAACTTCTTTTTCGGCACCAAAAATCGCCTCTTCGAAGCTTAGGTTGACACGGTACTGAAGATCATCACCTTGACGGGGAGCATTCGGGTTACGAGTAGCACCACCACCAAAGAAGCTAGAGAAGATATCCTCAAAGCCACCAAAGCCTGCACCACCATCGAAGCCACCAAAGCCTCCTTGACCTCCAAAACCATTCGCACCATCTGGTCCGTATTGGTCATAGGCTGCACGTTTTTGGTCATCACTTAAAGTTTCGTAGGCCTCTTGAACCTCTTTATATTTTTCTTCCGCACCCGGTTCTTTATTAATGTCTGGGTGGTATTTCTTAGACATCTTACGATAGGCACGTTTAATTTCATCTTGAGAGGCATCCTTAGATACCCCAAGACGATCGTAATATTCGGTATTGTTCATAATTTTAGATACAAAGGGCATCTAATGGAGAAAGCCAAAGTAATAGTTTTGAAGATGAACACCTAGTCCCTTGAAACCAACTATCTTTTTTGCTTAATCCATAGCCCGTGTTCAACGACGAACACTCTTTGTTCCTTTCTATTTTATATTTGTTACGATACGAAGTAAAACTATATCTTATATTCACTTCACTTATTTAGCGAAAAACAGAGGCTGGTTTGCAACCTCTGGATTTCTTTTTATCATTTACTAGCTAAGCTCAACACCTTACCGAACTGAGCACGCCCTAACCTCTTGGTGAAAAAGAGAAATCTTCCTATTTTCACTGTGAGGTTTTAATGGACTTTACATCTTACTTTTCAGTAAACTCTCCGTCTACAACATCGTCGCCTGAGTTATCTGCTGTTTGTGCACCTTCTGCTCCTGCTTGAGCTTGTTGTGCTGCTGCAGCTTGTTCGTAAAGTTTAACTGCAAGAGCTTGAGCTTTTTCGTTAAGAGCTTCCAATTTAGCCTTCATATCATCAAGATTGCCTGATTCTTGAGCTTTCTTAAGGTCATCAAGAGCTGATTGAGCAGCATCACGTTCTGTGTCGAAGCCTTTACCTTCTGTTTCTTTGATTGTTTTTTCAGTCGCAAAGATAGCTTGGTCAACTTCGTTACGAAGATCTACTTCTTCTTTACGTTTTGCATCTGCTTCAGCATTTGCTTCAGCATCTTTCATCATCTTTTCAATTTCTTCGTCTGTCAAACCAGAGTTAGATTGGATGACAATTGTTTGTTCTTTTTGAGTTCCAAGGTCTTTAGCTTTAACAGATACGATACCGTTCTTATCAATATCGAAAGTAACTTCGATTTGTGGGATACCACGAGGTGCAGCTGGGATATCAGTCAATTGGAAGCGTCCAAGAGTCTTGTTATCTGCTGCCATTGGGCGTTCCCCTTGAAGAACATGGATATCAACGGCTGGTTGGTTGTCTGCTGCAGTTGAGAAGACTTGTGATTTAGATGTTGGAATTGTAGTGTTGCGGTCGATGAGTTTTGTGAAGACTCCACCCATTGTTTCGATACCAAGTGACAATGGAGTTACGTCAAGAAGGACAACATCTTTAACGTCACCAGTGATTACACCACCTTGGATAGCAGCACCCATGGCAACTACTTCATCAGGGTTAACTGATTTGTTTGGTTCTTTACCAGTTTCAGCTTTAACAGCTTCTACAACGGCAGGGATACGAGTTGAACCACCGACAAGGATAACTTCGTCAATATCTGACAAGCTCAAACCTGCATCTGAAAGGGCTTGACGAACTGGAGTTTTCGTACGTTCTACAAGGTCACGAGTCAAATCATCGAATTTCGCACGAGTCAATGTCATTTCCAAGTGAAGAGGTCCAGCCTCACCAGCAGTGATGAATGGCAAGCTGATTTGTGTTGAAGTGACACCAGAAAGGTCTTTCTTAGCTTTTTCAGCTGCATCTTTCAAACGTTGAAGAGCCATCTTGTCTGTTGACAAGTCGATGCCATTTTCTTTCTTGAATTCTTCAACCATGTGGTCGATGATTTTTTGGTCAAAGTCATCACCACCGAGTTTGTTATCCCCTGCAGTGGCCAATACGTCAAAGACACCGTCACCAAGTTCAAGGATAGATACGTCGAATGTACCACCACCAAGGTCGAATACCAAGATTTTTTCTTCTTTATCAGTCTTATCCAAACCATAAGCAAGGGCTGCTGCTGTTGGTTCGTTGACGATACGTTCTACTTCAAGACCAGCGATTTTACCAGCGTCTTTTGTTGCTTGACGTTGTGCATCGTTGAAGTAAGCAGGAACTGTGATAACTGCTTTAGTTACTTTTTCACCAAGGTAATCTTCAGCATAACCTTTCAAGTATTGAAGAATCATAGCTGAAATCTCTTGTGGTGTGTATTCTTTACCGTTTGCAGAAACTTTTTCAGAAGTACCCATCTTAGATTTGATAGAGATGATTGTATCTGGGTTTGTTACTGCTTGACGTTTTGCAGCGTCACCAACGATGATTTCACCGTTTTTGAATGACACAACAGATGGAGTTGTGCGGTTACCTTCTGGGTTTGCGATAATTTTTGATTCAGTTCCTTCAAGAACTGCTACTGCTGAGTTTGTTGTACCTAAGTCAATACCAATGATTTTAGACATATGTTTTTCCCCTTTTTACTTTAATTTCTATTTTGCTTTTTTATCTTTCATTCATAGTTTTCTGTCATTTCGGACAAGTTTTCAATTATGCTACGACACAAGAAATCGAAATCGATGTCAATTCGACAACAAGTTGCTTCAGCAACAGTCAAAATTGCCTAGTTGAACACGCCCTAAGCTCTGGGTAAAAAAGATAGATTTCCTTGTGTTCATCGAACACTTCGTCAATCTCCTATTTTTACTGTGAGCTTTTACGGACTTTGTATCCTAGTTGTATACAACTACCATAGCTGGGCGTAAGACGCGTTCGTGGAGTTTATACCCTTTTTGGAAAACTTGTGCAATCGTGTCTGCTGGATGTTCATCATCTGCAGGCATTGTTTGAATAGCCATGTGGAAGTTATGATCGAAATCACCATCAGCTGGAATTTCTTCAATTCCTTCCTCTTTAAGAGCATGCACTAAACTTTCTTGCACCATTTCCAAACCTTTTTTGACATCATCAGTCAAGCCCTCAACGGCAAGAGCACGTTCAAGGTTATCAAGTGATGGCAAAATCGCTTTTGCCAAATCTTGGCTACGATACTTTTGCAATTGTTGACGTTCTTCATTTGCACGTCGCTGAATGTTTTGCATTTCTGCATGGGCACGAAGGTATTTGTTTTCAAATTCTTCGGCACGCGCTTGGGCTTCTTCAAGTTCAGAAGGTTCGCTTACTTCCTCTACAACTTCTTCAGTTGTCTCCGTAGCTTCCTCTTCTTTCACTTCTTCTTTTTTAATATCTTCAGTCAAGGCATACACCTCTTTCTATACTTTTTAAATGTTATATCTTAGCTAACTTCATAATGGTTACTATTGAGGTAACGGTAATAATCCGTCAACTTCATAACCAAAACTCTACTAATAACATTGACCAAACTAACCATGCGACGATAATCCATTTCAACTGGGCCAATCACATGCATGAGTGCCATTCCACGATAAGGAATCAGGAATTTATGACTCATAACTGTGACATTTTCAAGCGCTTCTTCAGTTGATTCTGCAACCGAAATCTTGGTCACTTCATCATCGGAGATAGCTGATCGAAGCTCAAGTGCCACATGTTGTGGATTGTCCAAAAATTGATAGGTTTTTAAGTCGGCATAAGTCAGTGATGCAACCTTACCTTCGATGAAAATCAATTCCTTAAAAAGTTGTGAAAAGATATAATCAAACAAATCTAGAACATTATCTGTTATTTTGAAATACTTTTGCACAATCTGAGGAATCTCAGTTCTCAATCGGTAATGGATATCTAAGACAGTGTTTCCCAAAAAACGTTCTTGAACAAGCTTATGAAGAATCTCCAAATCACTAGACAAGAAATTTTTTGGAATAGCAAACTGAACTGTCACAGGCTTAGATTCATCTAGAGTAAGAACCGCTAAAGCGTCGTGATTGGATAGATGAACAATGTCAAATCCAGTCAGACGTTGTCGTGTCGGCTCCACATCTTGAATCACTGCTGTACATCCTGTCATTTCTGCCAGCAGCTTCGCCGCTGCATCCAAAATATCTTCAAGTTTAAAGGCTTCAAAATCAAAGGCCTTGACCACTTGATAAACATCTTGTTCATCAATCGTATCAAGATTCAAAGAATTAGCGACGAAATACTGGAAACCTGCTCGGCTTGGCATACGCCCACTAGAAGTATGAGCTTTTTCAAGATAGCCCATCTTTTCAAGCTTGGCCATGTCATTACGAATGGTCGCTGAACTCGAATCAATTGATTCTTGTAATGCTTTAGAACCAACCGGTTCATGTGTACGAGTGAACATCTCAACTATCAAATTCAAAATAGTGTTTTGCCTTTGCGTAATCACGATGTCACCTCATTTCTATTTATTAGCACTCTAACACATCGACTGCTAACTTATGATTCTATTATACACCTAAACTTGAACATGTCAACCCAAAAAACCAAAAAAATTAGCACTCTTTTTATAAGAGTGCTAAAAATACATCTTAAGACCTAGAAAAGCAAAAAAAGAGCACCTCAGAGGCACTCTAATCTTATCAATCATATTTTGACAAATGATAGGTCTCAATAATAGATATGAGGTGTTTGGCATAATCCGGATCACTGCTAAAACCCGCAGCTTGTAGTTTTTCTGCCGCAACTTTATAACTAGTCGTTCCTGCCACCTCTTTATAGGTCGACTCGCCCCATGTTCCTTGGCGAAGTCCTTCTAAATAAGTCATCATAGAACTTGACCAATCCTTAAAAACTGCAAAATCCACCTTTTGGTATTGCCACTTCCCTTTACTGTAGATACTATCCTTTAAACGAATACGTTCTTGACCTGGCTGAGCAGGGAGACTGTAGATGTTGTGATGTTTAACAGATAAAAGACTGCTACCATAATTTGACTCATATGCAGCTTGACTAAGGAGAATAGACGCAGGTACACCATAGTTTTTAGACATCTTTTGAGCTGTTGGAGCTAAGGTCTCAATAAATTCTTGCTGTGTGTAAGCAACCTTTACCGAACGAGCATTATCATCTGTAGAGGCATGAAGAATCAAAGGTAAGAGAATACCTAAAGCAAAAACAACAACTAAGGTAATGAAGGCTTTTAGTTTAAAACGTCGTCTCACTTAGTTTTCTCCTTTAATAGTACCAAATATTCTTCCAAAGTAAGATTATGTTCAGTCATATACTCTGCTGACTCTTTACCAACATAGCGGAAATGCCAATCCTCGTAGCCTACACCCGTTGACGATGTTTTACCATCTGGAAAACGAAGAACAAAGCCATATTTCGGCGCCAACTCTTTGACTTTAGCTACTGTATCTGGATCTGCTTCATTTAAGCTATCTACAGTACTCATATCAATCGCAAGACCTGTTTGGTGTTCACTCGCTCCTGGTGGTTGTGAATAGGTTTGAACCTTTTTCTCCGCCTGAGACTCCGTCAAACTTGGGTCAGCAGCCATTTCCTGTTGAACATAACTGTTATAAAGTTCTGTCTGATAAGCAACACTACGATAACCTGATATCAAGTGATAACTTGGATCAATTTCTTGAGCAGCTGCTAAAAACTCCTTAACGTTCTTAGCAATTCTTGCATCTACAGAAACACCATCGACATCAGCAATCTCAGGGTTAAGTTCTTTAGACTTATTATCTCGATTTACCAAAAGCAATTGCCAGTCTTTAGGCGATACATCAGGTAGTCCCTTTGTATCCTTGCTTTGAGTCGCATCGGTAGCTTGCTTACTACTTTTTGTTACTGACGATCCATTGGTTTGTTGGACTGTACGACTGACACCAAATACTGAATAAAGTCCTGCTGCAATCAAAAGCATCGCAATCAAGACACTACTGATAACCAAAAACCAGTTGGTTTGCTTTTTCGCCTGACGGCGACTTGGATAGTTATTTTTTACCATTTTCTTTTTCTATTATCTCTCGCCCAACCTGACGATAAGTCATATCGCCAAGTGCTTCTAATGTAAATTTACCATTTTCATAAGCAACAACAGTAACCGAACCGTTGTCCAATGAAGGATGCTCGACAGAAGGATCAATTAACCAAGCAAAGGTTGCAATGGTCATGCCGTGACTAACGACGATAGCATTACCGCCACCAGACCTCTCAAGATTTTCTGCAATAGCTGTGAACCCCTCTAAAATACGTTTTCTGAGCACTTCCCAAGGCTCTGCCCAACCAGCCGTATCCACATCAAGGATACCTTGTGCAAGCTCAGGATAAGTTACCTCATGCAAATCCTTACCTTGAAAAGCATCTGTTCTCGGTAGCACACCGTAGAAAAGTTCACCGTCATAGCCACCATCTAAACTACCAAAACACCACTCACGAATACGTTTGTCACGTTTATAAGGAATAGTTTCTAAACCCGTCTCACGTAAAATGATATCCATAGTTTGAATCGTTCGACCTGAATCACTAGAATATGCAGCCTTGAAAGGGATACCTGCTGCTTTCAGACCTACCCCCAATTCACGAATACCTTCCTCACCGAACGGGGTCAAAGGGCTATCAGACCAACCTTGTGCACGACCAATGGTGTTAAACATCGTTTTGCCGTGTCTCGCAATATACAACTTAACCTTACTCATAGCACCCCTTCTTTCCGTCATTTTTTGAATTCATTATAGCACAAATCCCCTCGACTATCTAGCCAACGAGACCATCAGAAAATGCCTTACCAATTGGCAAAGCATTTATCATCCGCTTAGTTTTTAAAGCTGTGAACAGGAGCTGGGATTTGACCACCACGCGCAATGAAATCAGCCGATGAAGCCTTGTTTACTTTCATTACTGGTGCATAACCAAGAAGACCTCCAAGTTCCAACATGTCACCTTCCTTACCATAAGGAATGATACGAACAGCTGTTGTTTTCTGGTTAATGACACCGATTGCCGCTTCATCAGCAATCATGGCCGCGATTGTTGTATCTGGCGTATCAGCAGGAATAGCAATCATGTCTAGACCAACAGAACAGATAGCTGTCATAGCTTCCAATTTTTCAAGGTTGATATGACCAGATTGAACCGCCGCAATCATACCTTCATCTTCAGAAACTGGAATAAAGGCACCTGACAAACCACCAACTTGGTTACATGCCATGATACCACCTTTTTTAACTTGGTCGTTAAGAAGGGCTAGAGCTGCAGTAGTACCATGCGTACCAACAACTTCAAGACCCATAGCTTCAAGTACACGGGCTACTGAATCACCAACTGCTGGTGTTGGCGCAAGAGACAAATCTACAATACCGAACTCGACACCAAGACGTTCGCTGGCCATTTGACCAACTAACTGACCAACACGTGTGATTTTGAAGGCGGTCTTCTTAACTGTTTCAGCTAAAACATCGAAACTTTCGCCCGGAACTTTCTCAACTGCACGTTGCACAACACCAGGACCTGAAACCCCAACATTGATTACAACATCAGCCTCACCAACACCGTGGAAGGCACCTGCCATAAATGGATTATCTTCAACCGCATTAGCAAAGACCACCAATTTACCTGGGCCCATTGGATCTGCCTCAGAAGCCTCTTTGATGATACGTCCCATGTCACGTACTGCTGTCATGTTAATACCGGTCTTTGTTGAACCAATGTTGACAGATGAGCAGACAAAATCAGTCTCTGCAAGCGCACGTGGAATAGAATTAATAAGAATCTCATCACCTTTTTGGTAGCCCTTTTGAACGAGTGCAGAGAAACCACCAATAAAGTTAACACCGATTTCCTTAGCTGCTCGGTCTAACGCCTTCGCAAAAGGTACATAGTCTGTTGCATCTGTTGCCGCACCGATGATTGAGATTGGAGTAACAGACACACGTTTATTAACAATCGGAATACCAAGTTCAGCCGCAATTTCGTCACCAACAGCTACCAAATTCTTAGCCTTAGATACAATCTTGTTATAGACTTTTTCCGCCGCCTTATCGATATCTGAATCGATACAGTCTAGGAGTGAAATCCCCATAGTAATGGTACGAACATCAAAGTTCTGCTCCTCAATCATGGCAATGGTTTCTGTGACCTGTTTAATATCCATTTTAAGCTACTCCTATCTTACAAGTTGTGCATAGCATCAAAAATTGCTGAACTTTGGATGTTGATTTTAACGTTCAATGACTCACCAAAGGCTTCCAATTCAGCACGTAGGTGTGTAAAATCTTGTTTGTCTTCCGATGATACAACCGCCATCATGGTAAAGAATTCATCAAGAACTGTTTGAGAAATATCATCAATATTCAAGCCAAGTTCTGCCACCTTAGTCGCAACACCCGCAACAATACCTGATTTGTCCTTACCTACAACTGTAATAATCGCTTTCATGAGAAGCCTCCATCATTTTATTTTGTATAATTTTAGCATATTTTGATTAAAAATGCTATTTTTTATGAAATTTGCATATTTTTTCTTGAAAAAGACGAATGTTTCCGAGGAATTTAACTAATATCGTTTATAAAAACACCCTCTCTTTGACTCAACTACTTGTGGATAAACTTGTTCACAACCTAAATAATTTCCTTATTTTAAAACCTTGAAAAATCAAGATTCAACACTATTAACAGACTTTTCCACACCTGTGGATAAGTCTGTGGGTAACTTGTCGATAAACAAAAAAATATCGCCAAATTCAGGCGATATCTTAGCTTTATTTCCATTTTAAATTAACATGGGCATTCATTTCTTTATAGGCAGTATCGATACGTTCTTTGGTCTCTTCATCTAGTTTATTTCTATATTTACCACCTTTAATGAAATCCTCTAAAATATAAGTTTGGTAAGTATACAAAGGATATCCCTCTGGCGAAGATGTTCCTTTAGGCGTACGGTTAACCCAAGTCGGATGCGCTTGTGCAGTCTTAATCGTGGTTTGACCATTCTTTTTCTCAAAGGTGACATCCATTAAGACACCCCTCTCTGTCCACTCTGCGCTATCCACACCATCCATGGTCTCTATGCGCTGGTTTGAGATGAAATTCCCCATTGAGTAAATAATAAGTTTTTGCTGTCCATCCTTTTTAACCACCTCAGAAGGTTCTACCACATGAGGATGACCTCCAAAGATAATATCAGCACCCCAATCAATCATCTTATGATAGAGTTTAACCTGTTCATCTGTCGGTTCCAAACGATATTCAACACCCATCTGAGGCATGATAACCGTGATATCCGCTTCTTTTTCGGCACGCTGAATCTCGGCTTTCATACGTTTTTCATCCAAATTCGATAAGTGGTCTGCAACCTCTTTATCCGTCAAGTTCGACTCTAGGCCATTGTAACCATAAGCATAGGAAAGTATTGCAACTTTGATACCATTAACATTCTTGATGAGCAGTGGCGCCTTGTCTCGCACCGGCTTTTCGTAAACACCAATAGGATCAATTCCCACTTTCTTAAAAGCATCAGCCGTTGTAAAAGCTCCCTCTAAACCAGAATCCAAGATATGATTATGGGCCAAATCCATAACATCATAACCAGCATCCTTAATAGCTGCTGTCACTGATTGAGGAGCATTAAACAGAGGATAGCCTGACAAAGGATAATCAGGATTAATCGTTCCCTCGAAATCACCCAAGACCAAATCAGCCTGCTTTAACCACGGCTTCACATAAGTAAAATTCTCCGTGAAATCATAGCTGCCATCTGCCTGCAGGGCACTCATATAGAGACCGTCGTGATAGAGCAAGTCCCCATTAGCCATGATACGTGCTGTCTGTACCTGGTTCGAGGCATTCTTTTGCTGTTCGTTCTTACTATGAACAATTAAAATCTCAAGAAAAAGCAAACCTAAGACGAGAGCAATCAACCCCATCAAAATCTTATTAGTCATCGCATTGTCACGCTTTTTAGCCTGGCTCTGTTTCATAATACTCTCCTTTTTCATACCTCTAGTGTACCAAAAAAACTTATCCATTGATGATAAAAAAGATTAATAAACGGTTACATCTCAATTCCACGACGATTGAAAAGATCAGTTTTCTTAGACAAGATAAAAACTCTACTTCATACTGAAGTAGAGTTCTGTTAATGATTATCGTGTTGGTGTGTATTCCAAATCTTTTCCATGTTTAGCTACAAAGTCAGACATCTCAGAGTCTGGAATTTGACGC
>OISZ01000207.1_pt1 | contig 15616 bp, 14 predicted proteins | sample 1586591 | NCBI WGS metagenome assembly OISZ01 (sample SAMN02674970, study PRJEB24791) | human gut metagenome, SKBSTL043 | isolation source: stool | host: Homo sapiens | place: USA
GTGCTCTTCCGATCTTGGTAGGGATATTTGCAAACAACTCCTCCCCATTCAACTTAATCTCATTACGACCTTGCTCAAAAGTAACCCCGAAAACATCTTTATGCTCAATCGGAGCCGGTTTATAAGCCGGATCAATCTTGATTACATTATAAGTACCCTTACGCTTATTCTTCAATATCTCAAACGCCTCATCGGTATATCCCGGCGCAATTACTCCGTCAGACACTTCACGATTTATGAAACGGGCAGTAGCCTCATCACACACATCACTTAAGGCAATAAAATCACCATAAGAAGACATACGATCGGCACCACGAGCACGCACATAAGCATTGGCAAGCGGTGAAAGCTGCAAGCCATCAACAAAATAGATTTTTTTCATTGTTTCGTCCAGCTCCAATCCGATAGCGGCTCCTGCCGGACTTACGTGTTTAAATGAAGCGGCGGCCGGCATCCCGGTAGCCTCTTTCAGTTCTTTTACCAACTGCCAACCGTTCAGGGCATCCATAAAGTTGATATACCCCGGACGTCCGTTCAAGACTTCGATAGGCAACTCTCCCTCCTGCATAAAGATGCGGGCCGGCTTTTGATTAGGGTTACAGCCGTATTTCAAAGATAGTTCTTTTGCCATAATTATTATTGTTTGGATAACTGCAAATACGTTTTATGGTAATAAAAAAACCTCCTAAAATCACAATTTAGGAGGTTTCATTTTACGATAAATATGGTTGGGCTATCTGGACTCGAACCAGAAATGACAGGACCAGAATCTGTAGTGTTACCATTACACCATAGCCCAATTGAGCATTTCATTTCTGTTTTGCGGTGCAAAGATACAAACTTTTCTTTAATCCAAAACATTTTTCGCTATTTTTTTCATTAAAATCTGATAAGATACCATGACACAAAGAATTATATACCTAAAAAAAAACAAAAAATGAAAGACTTTTCCCCTTTTGCGTGTTTGATATGATAAATCAACGTATATTTGTCGCCTGTTTAATATTAATAATGTGTAATGAACGAAGCTAAAAAATTAATTCAACAAATAACAGAAGGTATTCAAGATAAAAAAGGAAAAAAAATCGTCATAGCAGACCTTACCCGGATAGACGACACAATATGTAATTATTTTGTCATCTGTCAAGGAAACTCCCCAAGCCAAGTAAGCGCCATAGTGGAGTCCGTTAAAGACTTCACCCGCAAAGGAGCGAACAGCAAACCTTTTGCGATAGACGGTCTGCGCAATGCCGAGTGGGTAGCCATGGACTACTCTGATGTACTGGTTCACGTTTTCCAGCCGGAAGCGCGTGAATTCTATAACTTGGAACACTTATGGGCAGATGCCAAACTAACCCAAATCCCCGATCTCGATTAATTTAGACTTATGGACAATAACACCAATAAAAAGCCCACAAAAACCAATATGCCCAAGTTCAACTTGAACTGGTTGTATATGATTATAGCCATGATGTTGCTGGGACTGTACCTCACCAATGAAAGCGGTTCGGCCAGTAAAAACATCCCTTATGATGAATTTCAGGAGTATGTGCGCAACGGCTATATAAGCAAAGTGACCGGTTATGACGACAACTCCGTAGAGGCATACGTCAAGCCGCAATATGTGCCCAATGTATTCAAAGCAGATTCAAGCCGTGTGGGCAAGAATCCCCTGATTACAACAGAAGCTCCCTCACGCGAAAGCTTGGGCGACTTCCTGCAGAAAGAAAAGGACGAGACACGTTTCGACGGTTCTATCAGCTACGAAAAGAAACACAATTACTTCGGTGCAATCCTCTGGCAGATATTGCCGTTTGCATTTCTTATCGGCTTCTGGATATTCCTGTCCCGCCGTTGGAGCAGCGGTGGCGGCATGGGTGGCGGCAGCGGCATCTTCAGTGTCGGCAAATCCAAAGCCCAACTGTTTGAAAAGAACTCTCCGGTAAAGGTTACTTTCAAGGACGTTGCCGGACTTGCAGAGGCCAAGCAGGAAGTAGAGGAAATCGTAGAATTCCTGAAACAACCCCAGAAGTATACAGATCTGGGTGGTAAGATACCCAAGGGTGCATTGCTCGTAGGCCCTCCGGGAACGGGTAAGACCCTGCTTGCAAAGGCTGTGGCAGGAGAAGCCAACGTACCGTTCTTCTCACTGGCCGGTTCCGACTTTGTGGAAATGTTTGTCGGCGTAGGTGCTTCCCGCGTCCGCGACCTGTTCCGCCAAGCCAAAGAGAAAGCGCCTTGCATCGTATTCATCGATGAAATCGATGCCGTGGGACGCGCCCGTGGAAAAGCTGCCGCCATGGGCGGTAACGATGAACGCGAAAACACCTTGAACCAACTGCTGACGGAAATGGACGGATTCGGTTCCAACAGCGGTGTCATCATCCTTGCCGCAACCAACCGTGTGGATGTATTGGACAAGGCACTGCTGCGCGCCGGACGTTTCGACCGCCAGATACACGTCGACTTGCCCGACCTGAATGAACGTAAAGAAGTATTCGGCGTACACCTGCGCCCCATCAAGATAGACAATACGGTGGATGTAGAGTTACTGGCACGCCAGACTCCGGGATTCTCCGGCGCCGACATCGCCAATGTCTGCAACGAAGCCGCCCTGATTGCCGCCCGTCATGGAAAGAAATTTGTAGAGAAACAGGACTTCCTGGATGCGGTAGACCGTATCGTAGGCGGTCTGGAAAAGAAAACCAAAATCACAACCGAAGAAGAACGCCGTTCCATTGCCATACACGAGGCCGGACACGCCAGCATCTCCTGGCTGTTGGAATATGCCAACCCGCTGATTAAGGTAACCATCGTTCCACGCGGACGTGCTTTGGGAGCAGCCTGGTACCTGCCCGAAGAACGCCAGATTACCACAAAGGAACAGATGCTGGACGAGATGTGCGCCACTTTGGGCGGACGCGCCGCAGAAGATCTGTTCATCGGAAGAATCTCTACCGGCGCCATGAACGACCTTGAGCGTGTAACCAAGCAGGCATACGGCATGATTGCCTATTTGGGCATGAGCGACAAACTGCCGAATCTCTGTTATTACAATAACGACGAATACTCGTTCAACCGTCCGTACAGCGAGAAAACCGCCGAACTGATAGACGAAGAGGTGAAGCGTATGGTAAACGAACAGTACGAGCGTGCCAAGAAGATACTATCCGACAATAAAGAAGGGCACAACAAGCTGGCCCAACTGTTGATAGACAAGGAAGTAATCTTTGCAGAAGATGTGGAAGAAATCTTCGGCAAGCGTCCGTGGGCTTCCCGTTCCGAAGAGATTATCAGCGCAAGCAAAACTTCCAGGGAGCTGAAAGAAGCCGAAGAAAAAGAGGCTGCCAAGGCAAAGGAAGCGGAAAAAGAGGTAAAAGAAGAAGAAAGCCATAACACCGGCTCGAACAATTAAAACGAAAACACCTTGAAAAATAATTTCATACAACGTGCTGTTACAGGTGCATTATTTGTAGTTATACTGGTGGGCTGTATCCTTTACAGCCCCCTCTCATTCGGGATTCTATTCACTATCATCGGCGCATTGAGCGTACACGAGTTTGCCCATCTGGTAAACAGGAATGGCGGAGTCAGCATCAACAAGACGATTACCGCTTTAGGCGGAGCCTATCTGTTTCTTGCACTCATGGGATTCTGCACATCCGCCATCGATGCGCGCGTATTCCTTCCCTATCTGGGCTTATTGCTCTATTTGATGATTACGGAGTTATACCTGAAAAAGGAGAACCCCATCGGCAACTGGGCGTATGCAATGCTGAGCCAGCTATATGTAGCCTTGCCTTTCGCATTGCTGAATGTACTCGCTTTCCAGAATTCACCTGAAACGAGCAGCGTAACCTATAACCCCATCCTGCCGCTTTCCATATTCGTATTCATCTGGCTGAGCGATACGGGTGCTTACTGCGTGGGCTCTCTGATAGGAAAACATCGCCTGTTCGAGCGCATTTCGCCTAAGAAATCATGGGAAGGCAGCATAGGCGGCGCGGTTTTCTCCATCGCCTCATCCTTTGTATTTGCCCATTTCTTCCCATTCATGTCTACATGGCAATGGGCAGGACTGGCAGTCACCGTAGTGATTTTCGGCACCTGGGGCGACCTCACCGAATCGCTGATGAAGCGTCAACTGGGCATCAAGGATTCCGGCAACATTCTTCCGGGACACGGCGGAATGCTCGACCGGTTCGACAGCGCTCTCATGGCGATTCCCGCAGCGGTAGTCTACCTGTATGTAATGACAATGATTTGACGGAAATCTTAAACGAATATAGGCCAAAGGGCATAGAGGAAAGATACTGTAGCCTCTATGCCCTTTGGCCTATATATACGGTATAAGGAAACACTTATTTCAATTGCATCTCCGACAAATCAAGGTCCCGTATATTCTTCGTATTATCACCGGTAACCACCAGGTCGAACGTCAGTTCCACCTCGCCATTCTTTTCCGAATTAATTTTCAGCTTGATACCTTTGGTTTCAGAGGTCACGTTGAGACTGTTCAGATTATAGGACACCGCACCGGGCTTGCGCAACCCCGTCAAATCGTCATAGTCGTTATAGCGGAGAGCCAAATGTATATAACCGTCTTCTCCATACAACTCCGCATCATCTTGCGGACGTACCAGGCTGATACGATGTTTAGTGCCGGAAGGCAGATTCTGCATAAATATGATATTCATATATCCCCCGCTGATGCTTATATCGCCTTCAAATATCAGGACAGGGTCATTGCCGAACTCTTCCTCGGTCTCGGGAGTCAGCGTCTCGACCTCTTTCGTCAACACATCCTGCAAACTCAGGATCTTCACAGCATGGTCGTAACCGTCAAACTCATCGGACAAAGGATTGAACATGGTAATCACACGCTTTCCGTCAACCGGCTCGTACCACCACAAGTCTGTATTCACAGGCCAGAGCGTTCCCCACACATCACAGTCCAAATAAAAAGCATTGCCGGTAACACGCACCGTAGCCCACAGCGGCGGAGTGAAATCACCGATCGAATACCCTTCATCGTCATCACAGGAATGCAGTACCGGCATCACAGCCAGACAAACTGCCATAAATAACCAATGTAGCTTTCTCATAATCAAAGTTCTTTTGTTTATTTCTTTCTGTATAGAAAATACAAAAGCCGGGCATTTACTGCACCGGCTTTATTCCTTTTAACAAGAAATTAAATATCGTCCTACTTTTTAAAACGTTTCTTAAGCAAAGCCACCATTTCACGGGCTGCATGCACAGGTGCTCCCGCCTCGCCCAGGCGGGATGCCATATATTCGTAACCATCGAGCATCTGCCGGCGGTACGCCTCATCGCATAAGATACGTTGAAGCTCCGCACGTATCTGCTCCACCGTCATGGTATCGGCCACCAGTTCCTTCACCACCTCACGGTCGGCAATCAGGTTTACCAGAGAAATGTACCTGACTTTCAGTATATGCCGTTTCAGGAAAGCGATAACCTTCCCTATCGGCGTATGGTAGCACACCGCCTGCGGAACCCGGAACAATGCCGTTTCCAGCGTTGCCGTGCCCGAAGTAACCAATGCCGCTTCCGCATGCCGGAGTAAAGGATAAGTACGGTTAAAGATTATCTTCACGTCCGCATTGCCGACATATTCCTTATAATACTCCAGAGAGATACCCGGCGCTCCCGCCAGCACCAACTGATACTCCGGAAATGAAGCGGCCGCCCGAATCATATCCGGCAAATTATCCTTAATCTCCTGCTTGCGGCTGCCAGCCAGCAAGGCAATGACAGGCTTCGGCGAAAGGCCGTTGGCCCGTTTGAACTCATCCGCAGTTTCCGAATAAGCGGCTTGGAAGGCAGTGACTTCATCCACCGTCGGATTGCCTACATAATGTATGGGATAATGGTGCTTGCCCTCGAAGAACTCCACCTCGAACGGAAGAATGGAGAAGAGTTCGTCCACATCCCGTTTGATATTCCGGATACGGTGCTCTTTCCAGGCCCATATCTTGGGAGAAATATAATAGAACACCGGTATTTGCGTACGGGCATGGACAAACTTGGCGATATTCAGGTTGAACCCCGGATAATCCACCAAAATAAGAACATCCGGCTGCCAGGCTGCAATGTCTTCCTTGCAACGCTTCATATTGGCAAAGATGGTACGCAGGTGCAACAAGACGGGAATGAAGCCCATATACGCCAGTTCCTTATAATGCTTCACCAACGTTCCGCCCACAGCCGCCATCAGGTCACCGCCGAAGAAGCGGAACTCGGCCTGCGGGTCTTCCGCCTTCAAGGCAGTCATCAGGTGCGATGCATGCAGGTCGCCCGAGGCCTCGCCCACAATCAGATAATACTTCATAAGCGCCTATGTTTCAATATCCTGTAAATCCGTCAGAACCAGGTCTTCAATTCGTCCATCAGGCCATAGGCGGTTACATCCACCGTGGTCGGAGTCACCGCTACATAACCGTTGGCAAGCGCCCAATGGTCGCTCTTTTCATTCTCCTTTTCCGACTCCTCAAACTCTCCGGTCAGCCAATAGTAGTGCGCATCGCCTCTGTGGGCGAAGTTCTCCCACTCGTTGGTCCACTGTCCTTTTGCTTGTTCGCAGATTTTCACCCCTTTCAACTCTTTGGTATCGGGGAAGTTGACATTGAGGCAGGTCAACGGCGGCAAGCCTTTTTCCAGAACCTTGCGGGCAATCTCGCGGATATACTCTCCCGCCGGCTCAAAATCGGCGTCCGGCATGTGGTTGCACAGTGAAAAGCCGATAGAGGGAACACCTTTCAGGCAGCCTTCGATAACCACCCCCATTGTTCCGGAATAATGCACATTGACCGAGGAGTTATCGCCGTGATTAATGCCGCCCACCACAAGGTCGGGTTTGCGGTCGAGCACCGTATGGAATGCCAGCTTGACGCAATCGGCGGGCGTACCGGAACACTTATAGACCGTCAGTCCTACATCCTTGCGAATCAACTGATAATGAATCGGTTCCGTCACGGTAAGCGCACACGCATTACCCGAACGCGGCGCATCCGGCGCCATTACCACAATCTCCCCCAGCGGACGGAGGAACTTTATCAACTCGCTGATTCCTTTCGCAATGATACCGTCGTCATTGGAAATCAATATCAAAGGTCTCTGATTTTCCATATTTCTTTTTAATTTTGCTACAAATTTAGCAAAAGAGAACCACATATTAACCACCAATACACAAAAAGATATGTTAGACGTCTTTCTCATTCTGATGGGTATCCTCTGCCTGATAACGGGACTGGCAGGCTGTTTCCTGCCCGTAATTCCCGGTCCGCCCGTGGCCTATGCCGGTTTGTTGCTGCTGCACTTCACCGACAAGGTGCAGTACTCTGCCACCCAACTGTTGCTGTGGCTGCTGATTGTCGTCATCGTACAGGTGCTCGACTATTTCGTCCCCATGCTGGGCAGCAAATACAGCGGCGGAACGCGCTGGGGAACACGCGGATGCCTTGCCGGAACCCTCATCGGGCTGTTCTTCATGCCCTGGGGCATTGTACTCGGCCCGTTTTTAGGGGCTTTTATCGGCGAACTTTTCGGCGGCAGGGAAACCCGGCAGGCTCTGAAGTCGGGACTGGGCTCCCTGTTCGGCTTCCTCTTCGGCACGGTACTGAAATGCGTGTTGTGCGGATACTTCGCATGGGAGTTTGCATCGGCACTGCTTTAACATAAGTTTATCCCCATTAAACTTCAGGTTTAATCCTAATGAACCCGAAGTTTAATAGGAATAAACTCCGAGTTTAATTCGGACAAACTATTGTAAACTCCGGAGAAACGGCACGCATTTCCCCGGACACGGCAGCCGCGGCAGCTTATCACCGGAACATCCCGCCGCCCGCCATCTCATTGCTTTAGAAATCTTAATCTTCTGCAAGTGAGACAAAAAAGCTGTTCCTTTTCAAGATAAATACGTATATTTGCCCCACTAATCAGGAAAAAGAGTGCCTGAGACACACGTCTTCAGGCAACGGAACGGTAAAGGCATCCGGGAGTTATTAACAAAAAGGGTGACTTATCAACCGTTTTTGCAATCTTTCTCTTTTTTAGTAGGTGCTATACGGAATTATCACTTATTTCGCTGCCAATAAACATTGAAATTATGGGAAAAATAATTGCTTTGGCAAATCAAAAAGGTGGTGTAGGAAAAACAACAACAACCATAAACCTCGCAGCTTCTCTCGCCACACTTGAAAAGAAAGTGCTTGTCGTAGACGCAGACCCGCAGGCAAATGCCTCGTCAGGGTTGGGCGTAGACATCAAGCAGGCAGAATGTACTATCTATGAATGTATTATAGACCGCGCCGATGTGCGCGACGCTATCCACGACACGGAGATTGATACATTGAAAGTTATTTCCTCCCACATCAACCTGGTAGGCGCCGAAATAGAAATGCTCAATCTTAAAAACCGGGAAAAGATACTGAAAGAGGTACTCGCCCCGCTACGGGAAGAGTTTGATTATATCCTGATAGACTGCTCACCGTCGTTAGGATTGATTACAATCAACGCGCTCACGGCCGCCGACTCGGTTATCATTCCCGTACAGGCCGAATACTTTGCACTGGAAGGCATCAGCAAATTGCTGAACACCATCAAAATCATCAAGTCCAAGCTGAACCCCGCACTCGAAATCGAGGGATTCCTGCTGACCATGTATGACTCGCGGCTGCGCCAGGCCAACCAGATATACGACGAGGTGAAACGCCACTTCCAGGAACTGGTGTTCAACACCGTCATCCAGCGCAATGTAAAACTGAGCGAAGCCCCCAGCTACGGACTCCCCACAATCCTGTACGATGCGGACTCCACCGGAGCCAAAAACCACATCGCACTGGCAAAAGAGTTAATCAGCCACAACGAGGACTAACCGCCCGCATGGCAAACATAGTAAACAGTAAATCGTAAAACAGAAAAGAATAGATGGTACAGAAAAGAAATGCATTAGGACGTGGGCTGGACGCCCTGCTCTCCATGGATGAGGTGCAAACCGAAGGCTCTTCCTCTATCAATGAAATAGAATTGTCGAAGATTGCCGTCAACCCCAATCAGCCCCGCCGCGAGTTCGACCAGACAGCGTTGCAGGAGCTTGCCGATTCTATTGCAGAGATTGGTATCATCCAGCCTATCACCCTGCGTAAGCTGTCCGATGATGAATACCAGATTATTGCCGGTGAACGCCGCTTCCGCGCCTCGCAAATGGCAGGGCTGACGAGCATCCCCGCCTATATCCGCACGGCCGACGACGAGAATGTCATGGAAATGGCACTCATCGAAAACATACAGCGCGAGGACCTGAACTCCGTGGAAATAGCGCTTGCCTACCAGCACCTGCTGGAACAATACGGACTGACGCAGGAACGCCTCAGCGAACGCATAGGCAAGAAGCGTACCACCATTGCCAACTACCTGCGCCTGCTGAAACTGCCGGCTCCCGTCCAGATGGGATTGCAAAACAAGCAGATAGACATGGGGCACGCCCGTGCACTGGTAACGCTGGGAGACCCCAAACTGCAAGTGAAGATTTTTGAAGAGATACTGGAGCATGGCTATTCCGTCCGCAAAGTAGAGGAAATAGTAAAGTCCCTGAATGAAGGCGAAACCATAAAAAGCGGCGGCCGAAAAATCGCGCCCAAACGCTCCAAACTGCCCGAAGAGTTCAACATGCTGAAGCAGCAACTTTCCAGCTTCTTCAGCGCCAAAGTGCAACTGACCTGCTCCGAGAAAGGCAAAGGTAAAATCAGTATCCCGTTCAGTAACGAAGAAGAACTGGAACGTATCATCGGTATTCTCGATACGCTGAAAAAATAAATGACAAAGAAGAGAAGAATATATCAAATCAGTATCGCCCTGCTGCTTTGCCTGATGCAGACGGCAGGGATTGCTATGTATGGTCAGAGCCGTCCGCGTGCCGCTGCAAAGAGGATACACAGGTTGCAGGCAGACTCTCTTGCCGCCGTACGGCAAGCAGCGCGGATGCAGGCCGACAGCCTGAACCGGACTATGGAAGAAGTGCCGCCTCTCCAGGCCGTTGCCCCGGCAGACAGCATTGCCACTGCCGACAGCATTGCCGCCGAGAACAAGAAAAAGCTGCTGGAAATGACTTCCGCTCCCGTCCTGAAAGAATCGGAAGTGCCGGCAGACAGCCTCAAAAAAGAAATCGATCAGAAAATATGGGTTCCCAACCCTACAAAAGCCACCTGGCTGGCGCTCGTAATTCCCGGCGGCGGACAAATCTACAACCGGAAATACTGGAAATTGCCCATATTCTACGGCGGCTTTGCCGGATGTGCCTATGCCTTGACGTGGAACAGCAAAATGTACAAGGACTACTCCACCGCATATAAAGACGCGATGAACGGCAATATGCAGTCCAGCAGCATCACCGACCTGCTGCCGCCCGGATACAAGATTTCCGAAACCCAGTTGAAAGAGCTGTTGCGCAAGCGCAAGGACACCTATCGCAGATACCGCGATTTAAGTATCTTCGCCTTCATCGGAGTATACCTGCTGTCCGTCATCGATGCCTATGTGGATGCCGAACTGTCCAATTTCGACATCACCCCCGACCTCAGCATGAAAGTGGAGCCAGCTGTCATCGACAACCGGATAAACAACTCCTCCAACCGCTCCGTGGGGTTGCAGTGCAGTTTCCGATTTTAAAAACAAATAAACAGATTTATCCATGACAAATAAACCTACATATATGAAAAGAATAATCGCGGGTTCCTCACTTCTGTTCAGCATACTGCTGGCAACTCCGCAAGCATACGCCCAAGAAAGCGTAGATGTCATTATCCGCGAAAACGGAACGGAACGGCGGGAAGTCATCGACCTGCCCAAGAGCATGACCTACCCTGTAGACAGCCTGCTCAGCGACTGGAAAGCCAAGAACTACATAGATTTAGGAAAGGATTGCAGCACCTCTACCGTCAATCCCCAATTCAGCGATTCCGTATACATCGACCGGCTCTCGCGCATGCCGACCATTATGGAGATGCCCTATAACGAGATTGTACGCAAATTCATCGACATGTATACCGGACGCCTCCGCAACCAGGTGGCTTTCATGCTGAGTGCCTGCAACTTCTACATGCCCATTTTCGAAGAGGCGCTCGACACTTACGGGCTGCCGCTGGAACTGAAATATCTGCCGATTATCGAGTCTGCGCTTAATCCCTCGGCCGTATCCCGTGCCGGAGCCTCCGGCCTGTGGCAGTTCATGCTGAACACCGGCAAGATATACGGCCTGGAAAGCAACAGCCTTGTGGACGAACGCCGCGACCCGATTAAGGCTACCTGGGCCGCCGCACGCTACCTGAAAGATATGTATGCCATCTACCAGGACTGGAACCTGGTAATCGCCGCCTACAACTGCGGCCCCGGCACCATCAACAAAGCCATCCGGCGCGCAGGCGGCAAAACGGATTATTGGGAAATATACAACTATCTGCCCAAAGAAACACGCGGATACGTACCCGCTTTTATAGCCGCCAACTACGTAATGACGTACTACTGCAAGCACAATATCTGCCCGATGGAAACCAATATTCCGGACGCCACAGATACCATACAGGTGAACCGCAACCTGCATTTCGAACAAATCACGGATGTTTGCGGCATCGGAATGGATGAGGTCAAAAGCCTGAATCCCCAGTACAAGAAGAATATCATTCCGGGAGACAGCAAGCCTCAGACACTCCGTCTGCCTATAAACTACATCAGCACTTTCATCGACAGCCAAGACACGATTTACGCCCACCGCAGTGCGGAACTGTTTAAAAACCGCAGAACTGTTTCCGTGGCCAATACCCGCAGCACAGCACGTAGCAGCAAAGGGAAAAGTTCTTCACAGGGCGACGTCACCTACCACAGAATACGCAATGGGGAAACCCTGTCGACCATCGCCCGCAAATATGGCGTCACCGTCAACCAGATAAAAAGCTGGAACGGATTGAGAAGCACCAGAATCAATGCGGGAAAGAGGCTGAAGATTTACAAATAAAAACATAAATGCTTGTCCGGTGTTGAAAATTGCTTATTTTTGCAAAAAGTGAAGAAGAAAGGAGAAACAGTATATGGAAGAGAGCGTAAGCCAGAAGGAGAAAGAGAGAGCCGAAGAAGCAATGATTGAACAGGCATTCCAGGAACTGTTGAACGATTACTTGGCAACCAAACACCGCAAGCGTGTCGAAATAATAACCAAGGCATTCAATTTTGCCAATCAGGCACATAAGGGAATCAAACGCCGCTCGGGCGAACCGTATATCATGCACCCCATCGCCGTAGCGAAGATTGTGTGCAATGAGATAGGGCTGGGGTCTACTTCCATCTGCGCCGCCCTGCTGCACGATGTGGTGGAAGACACCGATTACACCGTCGAGGATATCGAAAACATCTTCGGCCCCAAAATCGCCCAAATCGTTGACGGACTGACCAAAATTTCGGGCGGCATCTTCGGCGACCGCGCCTCGGCGCAGGCAGAGAACTTCAAGAAACTGCTGCTTACCATGTCCGACGACATCCGCGTTATCCTCATAAAGATAGCCGACCGGCTGCACAATATGCGCACACTCGGTTCCATGCTGCCCAACAAGCAGTTCAAGATAGCCGGTGAAACATTGTATATCTATGCACCGCTTGCCAACCGGCTGGGGCTGTACAAGATAAAGACGGAACTGGAAAACCTGAGCTTCCGTTACGAGCATCCGGAAGAATACCGCGAGATAGAAAAGAAACTTGAAGCGACAGCCGTAGAACGCGACAAGGTTTTCAAAGAGTTCACCGCTCCGATACGTGCCCAACTGGATAAAATGGGATTGAAATACCGTATCCTTGCCCGCATCAAATCCATCTATTCCATTTGGAACAAGATGCAGACAAAGCATGTGCCGTTCGAGGAAATCTACGACCTGCTTGCCGTACGTATCATCTTCGAGCCCCGTAACATGGAAGAAGAGCTGAATGACTGCTTCAATATATACGTATCCATATCCAAAATATACAAACCGCATCCCGACCGCCTGCGCGACTGGGTGAGCCACCCGAAAGCCAACGGCTATCAGGCCCTGCACGTCACCCTCATGGGCAATAACGGGCAATGGATCGAAGTCCAGATTCGCAGTGAACGTATGAACGACGTTGCCGAACAGGGATTCGCCGCACATTGGAAGTATAAGGAAGGCGGCGGCAGCGAGGATGAGGGCGAGCTGGACAAATGGTTGCGTACCATCAAGGAGATACTCGATGACCCCCAACCGGATGCCATTGATTTTCTGGATACAATCAAGCTGAACCTGTTTGCTTCGGAAATCTTTGTGTTTACTCCGAAAGGCGAAATCAAGACCATGCCGCAGAACTCCACAGCACTGGACTTTGCCTTCTCCCTGCACACCGACATCGGCAGCCATTGCATCGGCGCCAAAGTAAACCACAAGCTTGTTCCCCTCAGCCATAAGTTGCAGAGCGGCGACCAGGTAGAGGTTCTTACATCCAAATCGCAACGCGTGCAACCGGAATGGGAAGCTTATGCCACTACCGCCCGTGCCCGTGCCAAAATCGCATCCATCCTGCGCAAAGAAGCGAAAGCACATCAGAAAGAGGGCGAGGCAATCCTTGCAGACTTTCTCAGGAACGAGGATATACGCATGGATGACTCCGCAATAGACAAGCTCACCCGCCTGCACAATTTCCATACCCGCGACGAGCTGTTCGTTGCCGTGGGCAGCAAGAAACTCGTATTGGGTGATGCGGACCGGAACGCCTTCAAGGAAAAACAAAGCACCAACTGGAAGAAATTCCTGACTTTCTCGTTCGGCAATAAAGACAACAAAGACACGAAGGAGCAGTCCGAAGAGAAAGTTCCGCAAGAAAAAATCAATACCAAGCAGATATTGAAACTGACGGAAGAGACCATCCAGAAGAACTATATCATGGCCGACTGCTGCCACCCCATCCCCGGCGACGATGTATTGGGATATATAGACGAGCAGAACCGGATAATCATACACAAACGCCAATGTCCGGTAGCCGCACGCCTCAAGAGCAGCTATGGCAACCGTATCATCGCCACCGAATGGGACACCCACAAGGAGTTGTCATTCCTCGTGACGATTTATCTGAAAGGTATCGACAGTATGGGATTGCTGAACGAAGTAACGCAGGTCATCTCCCGCCAGCTGAATGTCAATATTCGCAAGCTGACGATTGAAACCACCGACGGTATTTTTGAAGGTAAGATACAACTTTACGTACACGATGTGGACGATGTACGCAGCATCTGCGACAACCTGAAACAGATACAGAACATCAAACAGGTGACAAGAATAGAAGGATAACCCCTATCCGGGCTGTTCCTTCATAAGATTCTCTTTCAATGCCTCTACATCCTCATAAGTAAAGGCATCGAGGGATTCTTTCATACCGATAAGTTCTTCACGGATACTTTTCAGCCGCTCTACGATTTCAAAATTCCGGAGAGTGGCTTCCTTATTGTCTTTCATGCGCTGGCGTGCGCCGGGCAGCGTCATGCCGCGCTCCTTGACCAGATGATAAATCAACTTCACCGTTTCAATATCTTCCTTACGGTATTGGCGTATCCCCCGCCCTCCCTTCTTCGGTCTGAGCTGCGGAAACTCCTTCTCCCAGAAACGCAGCAGCGATTCGTTGACATCGAACATTCTGGCAACCTCGCTGATGGAGTAATATAGTTTCAGTTCTTTATCGGTATTCAGCATAACAGCCTGTCAGTTAAACATTCATAATCCGCTAATCCATCATTTTTCCATGATTTGCCGCAATCTGTATCATACGGTCGTAGTCTTCGGCACTTAAATCCATAAAGTAATAATTCACAGGATTTACGACCTGCCCTTTCACATGAATGACTTGCTCTATAGCCGCCATGACATTTACACTGTTTACGAGAAATAGGCATACCACTAAAGGTATCCATAATAAATGTGTTTTTCGTAACTTCATAATATACAATTTAAATTAAACGATTTGTTATTTAATTATAGTTCATATTCTATATGTTGTGACTGAATGTCACCTTTTCGTCTTATTGTAATTTAGGATTATCTTCTCGCCATCCTTTTCTATCTCTATACAAGTTGAATTGAATGGGGCTTTGCAGTAAGGATTATCATATCTATACTGCCAGCGCAATGGCATTTCTTTGCCTTTCACATAGAGAGGACTGTCCCAACCGTATGAAACCGTACCTTCAGACGGAGATTCATAACTGATGTCTAATCCGTCACTATGAACTGATGCAGTAGATATGGCTTCGATAAACTTCGAAAAACTACCCCATTGCGATTTTGAGCCTGTCTCACAAATCCAGATATTCTGTCGGCCCTTCGCCAGTAGGTCACAGACTTCTCCTCTGTCATCGGCTCTTAAATCTGCTGTGTTTCTTGAATATAAAGCTACATAGCCATCCTTTTTACGTCCAAATATCCAGGAACCGGAAATATGCACTTCATCAAAAGCTTTTACCGGGAAATAAGCATGGGAAAAATCATTCTTTTGATTGGCTGGTGTGTTATAGATGCAGATTACCACATTCTTACTTTGAGCAGCA
>OISZ01000234.1_pt1 | contig 14298 bp, 8 predicted proteins | sample 1586591 | NCBI WGS metagenome assembly OISZ01 (sample SAMN02674970, study PRJEB24791) | human gut metagenome, SKBSTL043 | isolation source: stool | host: Homo sapiens | place: USA
GCCTCTGGACTCCGCAAGGGGCATTGCCCCTTGACCCTTTTTGGGCTGCCCGGCTTGGGTGCGCTTCCCTGCTCCTTGGTTTATGCGGCTTTATGCCTTTGCCATCGCCCCATCCAAAATCTCCAGCCCCTGTTCCTCCTGGAACTGATTCGTATACAGCTGATAATAATACCCCTGTTTCGCAATCAGCTGCTGATGCGTCCCATCTTCCGTAATCTTGCCATTCTGAATCACCAGAATCCGATCCGCCGAGCGAATCGTAGAGAGTCGATGCGCAATGATGAAGCTCGTCCGCCCCGCCAGCACCTTCTGAATCGCGTGCTGAATCAGCTGTTCCGTCTCCGTATCGACCGAGGACGTGGCTTCGTCCAGCACGAAAATAGACGGGTTCGTCAGAATCGCGCGGGCAAAGGAAATCAGCTGCTTCTGACCGGTGGAGAGGCGGTTGCCGCCCTCGCCGACGTCCGCCTGATAGCCATCCTTCATGTTGCGGATGAAGGGTTCCGCGCCGACCATGCGGGCGGCTTCCGCCACTTCCTCGTCGGTGGCATCGGGGCGGCCGTAGCGGATGTTATCCGCAACCGTGCCGGAGAAAAGGTGCGGCGACTGCAGGACGTAGCCGAGGTTGGACTGAAGCCACAGCTGACTGCGCGTGCGGTAATCCGCGCCGTCGATGAGGATTTTGCCCTCCGTCGGCTCATAGAAGCGGCAGACGAGGTTGACGATGGTGGACTTGCCGCTGCCGGTTTCGCCGACAAGGGCAATGGTCTGCCCGTGCTGGATGTGCAGGTTGAAGTGTTCCAGCACCTTTTCGCCCTCTTTGTAGCGGAAGGTGACGTCCTCGAAGTCAATGTCGCCGATGAGCTTGGGCCAGTTTTCGGTCTTGGGGTGGAAATTGTCGCCGTATTGCGCCACCACTTCGGGAGAATCCACAATATCGGGTTCCGTTTCCAGCAGGCTGATGACGCGCTCCGCCGCCGCCTGTGCGGATTGCAGTTCCGCGAAGATGCGGGCAATATCGCGCACGGGCTGGAAGAAGCTAACGGTGTAGTTGATGAACATGGTCAGCGTGCCGACGGTCATGGCGACGCCGAAAACGTGCGTACCGCCGATGACGCTGTTGCCGCCCTGCCAGAGCGCATACGCCGTCGCCAAAGACCCCAGCGACACGACGATGGGCAGAAAGAGGTTCGACAGCGTCGCCGCGCGGATGGACGCGGAACGCATGGAGGCGGAAACCGTCTCGAATTCCTGGATGTTCAGTTCTTCGCGCACAAGGGTTTTCGTCGTCTTTGCGCCGTTGATGCCCTCATTGAAGCCCGCGGTAATCTGGCTGTTGTTCTTGCGCACCTGACGATACGCCGCGAGAATCGCCTTCTGGAACTTCCAGCTGATGACGGCCAGCGGCGGCAGCACCAGCATGACAATCAGCCCCAGCCGCCAGTTGATGGTCAGCATCCGCACGGCGCAGGCAACCAGATACACCGCGCCCCAGCACAAGTCCACCAGCGACCAGCCGATGGTGTCCGCGAGGCGCTGCGTGTCGTTGGTCAGGCGGGACATGAGGTATCCTACGGGCATCCGGTCGTAGTAGGAGAAGGGCAGTTCCTGCAGTTTCTGGAAACCGAGCTTGCGAATCAGGTAGCACGTTCCGGTTTCGACAATGCCGCACTGCCGCAGAAAGCCGAAAATCGTCGCCACTTGCACTGCCGTCAGCAGCGCATACGCCACGACAAACCCAACCAGCCCAGCCGTGCTGTGGTTAGCAATGAACACGTCAATCGCGTAGGCATTCATGTTCGGCATAATCACGTCGATGATTGCAGAAACCGCCATGAAAAGCACAACCGCAATCAGGTTCTTGTGGTACGGCTTTGCAACCTTGATGAGCTTGCGCCACAGGGAGAGATCAAATCGTTTGGTATAATCTTGTTCCTGAAAGGACTGCATATCAGTTCACCCCTTCCGCCGCCTTGGCCTGCGTCAGTTCTTCCTCCAAGGCGTTCTGGATGCTGTTGATGCGCTGGTACAGGCCCGGCTGGCTGCACAACTCAGCGTGCGTGCCCTGCTGCGTAATCTGCCCGTTTTCCAGCACGAGGATGAGGTCAGCCTGCGAGAGCGTCGTCACGCGGTGGCTGATGATGAGGGTGGTCACATCCTTCTGCTCGTGTCGGAGGGCGGCGCGAATCTGCGCATCCGTCTCGGTATCCACGGCGGAAAGGGAGTCATCGAAGATGAGGATGTTGTTGTCCTTGAGCAGTGTGCGCGCAATGGCGATTCGCTGCTTCTGTCCGCCGGAGAGTGTCACGCCGCGTTCGCCCACGACCGTCTCCCAGCCCTTATCCGCCTTGGCGATAAAGCCGGATGCGCTGGCGATATCCGCCGCGTGCTCAATGCGTTCCGCCTCCTGTTCCGGCGCGGTGATGCCCACGTTCTCCCGGATGGACTTGGAGTACAGGAACGGCTCTTGCAGAATCAGACCGACGTGTGCGCGCAGATATTTGCGGTCAATCTGCTGAATATCCACGCCGCCAATGGTGATTTTGCCGCTCGTGGGCGTATACAGCCGCTGCAGCAGGTACATCATGGTGGATTTGCCGCTGCCTGTGCCGCCCAGCACTGCCGCCGTCTTGCCCGCGGGGATGGTGAAGGACACATCGCGCAGCACCGGCACGTTGTCATCCGGATAAGCGAAGGACACATGGTCAAACACAATGTCGCCGTGCAGGTCGGGCTTCAGGGCGTTCGGCTCATCCGGCTCGGCTTCCTCGTGCAGAATCGCCTGCACGCGTTTCATCGAGACCATTGCTTTGCCCGCGTCGGACAGAGTGCGGCCCAGCTGGCGAATTGGGAAGAGCAGCATCCCCAGCGTGGAGGTGAAAACAATTAGCGTACCGACGGTAATCCAGCCGTTACAGGCGTAGATGATGCAGACCACCAGTGTCAGCAGCGTCTGCGTCATGCTGATGGCGTCGCCGCCGCCCCAGTAGATGGCAAGCAGTTCATTCAGGCGGAGGTTCTTTTTGCGCAAATCGTTATTCACGCGGTCAAACTTCTCCACCTCGCGCTCCTGCTGTCCGAAGGCGCGCACGACACGGACGCCGGAGAGGTTCTCCTGCAAAACGGCGTTCAGCACACCGTCCGCTTCGTCCGCCACCTCAAAGGACTTATGCACCATCTTGAAGAACCACGTCGCGAAGCAGAACAAAGGCGGCACAAGAATCAGGCTGTAGAGCGTAATCGGCACGGAGCGCGGCAGCAGGATGCTCATGGCGATAACGACCATCAGCACCGTGTTGACGACTTCCATCACCTGAACCGCCAGAAAGCGGCGAATCGTATCCACGTCAGACGTGCAGCGCTGAATCAGCTCGCCTGCCTGCGCTTTAACGTGGTACGCAAACGGCAGGTGCTGCAAGTGGCGATAGAGGTCATTGCGCAGTTTTCGGGCGATATTTTCACTCGCAATCGCGGAAGAACGACCTTTTATGAACGTGAACACGCCGTTGACGATGTTCATCAGGATGAGCGCCAGCGCGGGAATCCACAGATTTTGGCGGAGGAAATCGCGTCCGCCGAGGTCGTTAATCGGGTTCATGAGGAAATCCGGCATTGTGAACGGCTCACTGCCCAGTATGCTGTCCACGATTTCGGAGAGCAGCAGCGGCGTTAAAAAGCCGATGATGACCATCATGATGGTCGCAATGAGTGCCCAGAGGAAATGCGTCCAGTTCTGCCCGATGAGGGAGAGCATTGCGCCGAACGGGGTCTGTTTCTTCTTTGGTTTCGTTGTGGTGCGCTGCGTAGGAAATCACTCCTTTCAAGAGAGACAAAGTGGTTGATGACTCATAACTGCCCATTGTATGCTTTTTTCGAAAAGGGTACGAAAAAAGCACCATCCGTCTGAATGCAAACGGCTGGTGCTGCACACAAAACGCATGGTAACAGGAAAAGAGCGTGGAATTTTCCTATTACGGGCGCATATGGGCAGAAAGAGCCGTCGCAGTCAGTCCATTGGCACGGGATACAAGGGTTAGAATCATCATGGTCATTGCGAGGGCCTCCTTTCTGCATAATTTTGATTTTGTTGTGCTTCTCGCAAGCACGCCAGAAACAGTGTAGTCGAAAGTCAAGGTTTTGTCAAGGGGCAAATGGCGGTTTTTTCAAATATTCATCCCATCTTGCGCAGGATTCCCGTTTTTCCAGTCCCAAACCGCCTTTTCAATCAAGTCGGCAGCATTGGCGCAGCCGTGTTCATTGCGCAGGGCCTCCCCGATGCACGCCGCGTTGCGCGTGTATTCCGGGTTGCTGATGAGTGCGCGCAGCCCCTCCGCCAGATTCTCTGCCGTCAACTTATCGCGCGGAATCGCTTTCGGCCCGCACCCGGCAGCGTACACCCGCTCCGCCCAGAACGGCTGATCGCCCCCAAACGGCACGACGAGCGTCGGCAGCGCATGGCGCAGGCTGGTCGCGGTCGTCCCCGCGCCGCCGTGATGCACTGCCCCTGCCATATGCGGGAACAGCCAGTCATGCGGCACACTTTTTACATAGAAGATGTTCGCATCTTTTGTCTTTGCTTCCTGCTGACCCCAGCCAAGTGCCACCACCGCCCGCACGCCGGACAATTTCACCGCCTGCCGGATGATTTCCGCCAGTTCACCCATGTCGCCCGACACCATCGACCCAAAGCCGATGTACACCGGCTCGTCGCCCGCGCGCAGGAACTCCGCCAGCGCCGGGTCAGGCGTGTAGTCCACCGGGCGCTCATCCCACCAGAAACCAGACATGTGGATGTTGTCCGCCCAATCCTCCGGGCGCGGCACAAGCGTCGGGCTCATGGCGTAAATCACGGGTACTTGCTTGCCCAGCACGTCATAATCCGGTCTCAAGCGGACGCGGCGCTTTGCCATGTCGTTCTCCTTGCGCCAATCCGAGAGGTAGCGGTGCTCCAGCGCCGAAATCAGCAGATACCCGATGCGGTAGCTCAGCACATTCCACCACTTGCCGAGCTTGCGGAACGGCGCGGATGAAATTGGCATATCCTTGCACGGATCCATCGGGAAATACTGCGTCTGGATGCACGGAATATCGTACTTCTCCGCAATCGAATAGAACATCGTCCCGAAGAATGTGCAGACGATGGCTTCCGCGCCCTCCGCGCAGTGCAGCAAATCATCCAGCAGCATCGGCGCAATGTCGCGGATGCCCTTCTCAAACTCCTTCAAGTACCGCACGCCCACCGCGTCCGGCTGGAGCAGCCGCCCCATCATATCCACCACGTCGCCGGAAATGGGATAGAAGGACATTCCCGCTTCCTCAATCATACCCTGAAACGGCGCAAACGCCGCAATCGTCACCTCATGCCCCCGCTCGTGAAGTTCCCGTCCCAGCAGTATATACGGCCGCACGTCGCCCGTCGAGCCGAGCGTTATCATTGTGATTTTCATCATTACCTCCAATGATTTCGAGATAAGTTAAAGGTATACAAACTAAAAAACTAACAATAAAATTCAGGTATGTAGAAGAAACCAAAAGCGCCATCAAGCGCGCTTGCTTCCCGTCGCACACGGGTCATACCACCCCGCAGGAACTTTCACCCGGAAGCCCTCGAATGCACTTTCCGCATCCGCCTTCACCACGCAGTGCGGCGTATACACATGCCGCATCCCCTCCTGCATCCGTGCCATGCACCACTGCACCAAATCAACTGCCAACGATTCACCCGCCGCCAGCGGCACAAACGCATCCCGCCGCACCAAAAAGCACATCGGCGAAACCGCAGTGACATTGTAGCTGGTTCGGTTCATGCCGTGCCATCCGCCCGCTGCGACCGGCAAGTCGCGATTCCGTGACTGCACTGTGCCGTCCGGCAGAATGTCGTATCCGGCATGAAGCACCCGATTGCGTGCATCCGCCACCAGCGGCATCACCGCGCACACATCCGGGCGCTGGGCGTACATCATCATCTCCCGCAAGCCGTCCGCATCAGGTGCCGCCGTGTCCCCCCACAGGAACAGCAGCATGTCTGCCGACGCATCCGCCGCCAAACGGTTCACATCCGCCGCGGACGCATCCCGCGCCAGCCGCAATGCCGCGACGGTAAAATCCCCCACGTCATACCGCAGCCGCAGCACGCCGTCCTCCACCCGGCACGTTCCCGGAAACCCGGTGCGTCGCATACTCTCTTCCACCGCCCGCGCCGCCGCGTCCAGGCAAACCGCCAATTTCGTGTGGCTCATCGACCCCCGCAGCGTCCGCCAGTGGTACAGCACGCGTGGAATGTGGATGACGCCGTCCGCCCGCTCGCACGCGCGGAGCATCAAATCGTGATCCTGCGACCCGTCGAATGCCGGTCGCAATCCACCGATGGCATCCAGCAGCGTCCGCCGAATCACCGACAAATGGCAGATATAGTTGCCGGAACGCAGATTGTCCGGACAGAAATCCGGCTTGCGGTGCGCATCAACATGAATCGCGCCGTGGGCGGTCAGCTTATCCTCATCGGTGTAGAGCACGTCTGGATGGTGCGCGTCGATGGCTTCCGCAATCCGCCAGAGCGCATCCGGCGCAAGCACATCGTCGTGATCGCACAGGGCGATATACTCCCCCGTCGCCATTTTAATCGCGCGGTTCGTGTTGCCGGATATGCCCGCGTTTTCCGCCCCAAACGCGACGCGGAATCGGCTGTCCCGCGCGGCAATTGCCTCCAGCGCCCTGCGCGTTTCGGCGGACGTGCTGCCGCCGTCGTACAGGCAGGCTTCCCACGCGCCGTGCGTCTGGGCAAGCAGCGAATCCGCCAGCGCGCGGAGGAATTTCGGGCGCGTGTTGAACACGGGGACGACGACGCTGATACGCACGTTCGGGAAGAGGTGCGCGCGCTGAGTCGCCAGTTCGCGCTTGGATGCTTTCTCCCGCCGGAATCGCCATTCGTCCCGCAGCAGCACCCGTGCCGCCAGCATTTCACCCGCGCGGTGCAGCGTGTACCCCGCGCCATGCATCCGCACATACGCCCGAACCCGTTCCGCCCACTGCACGCGCGTCCCTCCCGCCGACTTTCCTGCCCTCATCATACCATGCGCCGCGAGTTTTGTAAAGCGCCGGGCGATTTTCTGCCAATTCGGAACAATTTTCGCAAAACCGCTTGACAAACGCCCGAAAAAGTGCTAAACTAAATCTCGTTCCGGCAATCCCGGACGAACCGCATAGGGGCATGGTGTAATGGTAACACGTGGGTCTCCAAAACCTTTGTTGAGGGTTCGAGTCCTTCTGCCCCTGCCAAAAAAGAGCCAGTTTCGTGAGAAGCTGGCTCTTTTTTTAATTTCTAATCTTTTAATAAGTTCTGCATTAATAAAAATTCCCCCGATATGTCACGAAGGAAATCGAACTATTTCAACAATGTGAATATCAGTTAATCTTGACTGGAACAACACGTTACAACAACAAATAAGTTATTCCGCCAAGTACATATGCGATAACGTCATAGACATCACTAACTCCTTGATGCACAAAGAAAGGCGCAACGTACTCCCAGAATATTCCGCATATTAGCGTTATTGTGACTGCCATCGAAACCGTATCCACTCGATAATGACGATATTTGCTATGCTCTAAAATCAAATTGATATACGCGATTATGAAAATTCCTCCTAAAAAATCATTAAAATGACATTTTAAGATGTACGATATTGCGGGTATAACAACGACATTTTTCAAGTAAAAACGATTCAGTGCATATAGGAATAGGACGCAAACAATTTTACTGATATCATCCATCCTTTTGAATTTATTCATTAAGCGAATGATAGTATGAGCACTGCCACGATGATTGCGCCAACAACGCCCCAGAACCCCATGCCACCATTGTTCGGATTAGACATTATTTCCCCTCCTTGTCATTGTTTTCAATAGTCTTTCCGTTAAAAAACAGTAATTTCATTCTGCTCTTTATCGTCATATTCCACCATTTATCTTGTTTTCTGTGTTTCTTCCCCCCAATGCAGTTTTACTCACAAATACATATTTTATAGTACAGTCCACCGCCTCCTTATAATATACTGCTTTTATTTTACCCCTCTCCTGAAAAAAGTCAAGTGTTTTCTTGAAGAATTATATATTTCTTACATTTCTAACAAAAACATGGCAAATTGTTGTGTATCTTCACAACGACTTTCGTGTCGGCGTGTAACCACATTTCAGAAAATCGTTTTTTTCTGAAATCAGCTGCCTCAACCCCCTCCAAATTTCAAATTCGCACAGAAAACGCGCCCGCCGACCTTCCGACGAGCGCGTTTATACTATTTGGGGCTCTACTCCCGAATTCAGTGCAGGACTTGCTGGACACCACAGTTATCACATTTACACAAATGAGGCGGTCAGCCGCCGAGTTGTGCGGTGTTGCTTTAAATTACTTCTTATTCTTCTGCTCCACCATCGCCTTGACCTTCAGCGGCAGACCGAGCAGGTTGATGAAGCCCGCGGAATCCTTGTGGCTGTACAGGTCGTGGCTGTCGCCGAAGGTAGCGATTTCCTCCATGTACAGGCTGTTCGGCGACTTCACGCCCGCGTTGATGCAGTTGCCCTTGTACAGCTTCAGCTTCACCGTGCCGTTGACCGTCTGCTGCGTGCTGTCCACAAATGCGGAGAGCGCCTCGCGCAGGGGCGTGTACCACATGCCGTCGTACACCAGCTCCGCGAACTTGCTCGCGACCAGCTCCTTGTAGTGGCTGGTGGCGCGGTCAAGCGTGATGGATTCGAGGATGCCGTGCGCGGCGTAGAGCATCGTTCCGCCCGGGGTTTCGTACACGCCGCGGGACTTCATGCCCACCAGACGGTTCTCCACCAAATCCGCGCAGCCAACGCCGTTGCGGCCCGCGATTTCGTTCGCCTTCGTCAGCAAATCCACCGCGTCCAGCTTTTCGCCGTTGATGGCGATCGGCACGCCCTGCTCGAAGTCCACCGTGACGTATTCGGGCTGATCAGGCGCCTTTTCGGGCGTGGCCATCGTCAGCAGCAGGTCTTCCGGCGGCTCGTTCCACGGATCTTCCAAATCCGCGCCCTCGTGGCTGATGTGCCAGATGTTGCGGTCCATCGAATACGGGCGATCCTTCTTGACCGGGACGGGGATGCCGCGCTTTTCGGCGTAGTCAATTTCTTCCTCACGCGTCTTGATATCCCAGATACGCCACGGCGCGATAATCTGCATGTTCGGGTCGAACGCCTTGATGGTCAGCTCGAAGCGGACTTGGTCGTTGCCCTTGCCGGTGCAGCCGTGGCAGATGGCAGTGCAGTTCTCCTTGTGGGCGATTTCAACGAGGCGCTTGGCAATCAGCGGCCGTGCGAAGGACGTGCCCAGCAGGTACTTGCCCTCGTAGACCGCGCCCGCCTTGAGCGTCGGCCAAATGAAGTCCTCGACGAACTCCTTGCGCAGGTCTTCGATATACAGCTTTTCCGCGCCGCACTTTTTCGCCTTCTCGTGGAGGGGCTCCAGCTCTTCGCCCTGCCCGACGTCGCCCGCAACGCAGACCACATCGCAGTCATAATTCTCCTTCAGCCACGGCACGATAATCGAGGTATCCAGACCACCGGAATAAGCCAGCAATACGCGCATCTTCGCCATAACAATCGACTCCTTTATCTTCATCCTGATTTTCATCATTTTGTGTCCGCCTGCCGGACAAGATGGATTATACACCAGGATGAATAAAAATGCAATAGGTCTGCATATATTTCATTGGATTTTTTTCGGGGGCAGATTGCAACCGTAAGAGATGATGCGGTGTATATCCACTACAACCCTTTTGCCTCCACACGCTGCGTGCAAATTGCAACAAAAACTCGCGGGTACAGTAGGGAAGCCATTCCTCTTTGCCCCCACATGCTCTGTGCAGATTGCAACAATCCGAAAGGAGAAAAAACATGAGTATGACTTCGCTTTGTCTCCACACGCTCCGTGCAAATTACAATAGGAAAAGCAATGAACAAACTGACAATCATCGGCTTTGCCTCCACACGCTCCGTGCAGATTGCAGCGGCAGAAATGCACAGAATGCATATGCACTTTTTAGAACGTGTGTTGAGTTGGTAGATAGCTTTTCAGTATTGAACAAAGCAATGCTGCGCTGACTATTTTCCCGAAACTCTTCTGCTGTCAAGGCGACCTTTGCCGCCATTAGCGACAGCCCCGGACGGACAATCGACCGGTTTTGCTGGTGCGAACCGCACCTGATTTTTGTGTTAGCTGATAATTCGCCTGATACCCATGCTGGGAATCGTATGCGGAAGTTCTGAAAGCCGCTGAATCGTCATGTGATGATACGCAACAAATTGAGGATAGTCACGTTGAAGTGCCTCGCGGTCAAATACTCGGTAAAGTTCTTCACCAAATTCTTTCTTTAATTCCTTCCTATTATATTCCGGCAATCCCTGCTTGCAATGTTGAAGTAGAAACGCCGAGTACAAATCGCGCTGTATGCGTTCGCCGTCCGGCATAACGTTCCAGCGGTTTTCAAGTGCCTTTTCGATGCAGGTGTCTGTCTGGTGGTTGTACTGGCTGGCGCGCACATGCGTATCAACTTCTTTCACCCCTTTCAGCCCGCGCGACTGGCATTTCTGTTTCAGCATCGTAATCAGCATAGCAGGTGCTTTGTTTGCAATGGATTTTCCGAACCGCTTTTTGCGTTTATATCGTCCAGTCTTTTCGGAAATCTCCGTTTTATTTGCTCTGTGGACCAAATCGCAGTAACTCATGTTCTCCACAAAGAAGCAATCACCCAGCGTCAGCAGATAATTTGCCAATTCGTTATGCTGCTGTTTTCGGATGTCCGCCTGATGATGCTGAATCATTGCCAGCTGGTGCTGAATCCGTCTGTATCGCTTGGACTTGTTCCGCGTCAGCTTCACGCCGCGCTTAAATGTTCCATCCGGATTGTAATTTTCCGGATTTGTTGCGCGTCGGCTTCTGTCCATCTTGCGCTGCAAGCGCCGCTTTTCTTGCTCTATATTCTGCACGCGGTCAGCCAATTCCAGCAGATTAACCTCCTTATCGGTCGAGTATGCCAGCGTTCGCGTGCCAATGTCGATGCCAACGACACCATGCCCGATAGGATGCTTCGGCGCACCGCTTGCCGGGTCGCGCTTCACCGCCGGCTTTCCTTCCAAAACAAGCTGTGCATACCAATGCGGCTTTGTTTTGCCGTCTTTGCGGAGGATGCGGACAAATTTCACATGCCTTTTCAACATCTCGGCCTCGTAAGGATTATCAGGTGATAATTTCAGCAAAAACTCTCTTTTTACCTTCTTGCGGTCACGATTACCTTGCTGATTCCATATAATTCTATCTTCTCGGAACATAATCTCCTTTCCACCGCTTTTCTTCTGTGAATAGCCCTGCACGGAACAAAGTTCACCCGGCTTTTTGAAATGTACTTTTCCCTTCTGCTTATAGTTGTCAACGAACACCTTATCAAAAGCAATCCACACCTGTGCTGTAATTCCATGCAACGCTACATTTGCGCCGATATTATCATTAAAGTGCTTATAGTATTTTTCCATATCAGCCTTAAAGGCATTTCTGCTAAAACCATTTTCTTCCAAAAATGCTTTTCTCTTTTTTTCTAATGCCCACTTTTCCTTCTGATTGCTGGCAGCATCAATCATTTTCATGATTTCTTGGTATTCAGGCATTCTTTCAACTTGGCATTTCTTCTTTAGTTCGGCATGAACCAGCGTATTATACAGTTGCCGTGCAATCTCGAAACGCTTTTCAAGATGGTCGGACTGCCATTTTTCCAATTTAAGGGGCAGCGTCAGACAACAAGTCGCCCCGTCCTCCTTTTTCTCCTCATTGTCCACGAGTGTCCCTCCCCCTTCCTTTGCTTTTCCACCCCATTATACCGCATCTTCCGCACATTTTCAAGCAAGAACAGCAAATTTGACATTCATCCGCTGTTTTTTTTGTTGTACAGCGATTTTTGTATTTGCCTCCTTCGTCCATTTATTGGCCATTCCATTCATCCCGTTCCGAAAACGTATTAAATTGTGAAAAAAATATCGTTAAAATCATGTCAGCCACTTGACAAGAGCTTAACAATCTGATACACTGTTCTCGTCACCCCGACAAACACCGACATTCCCCGTTCGCGGGCGCATCCCCGCAGGACGGATGAAGCATAAGGAGAGAGTATCATGGCGAAAGAGTATCCGATCGTCGATAACGTGGAGAGCTTCGAGGCAGCCCTCGCCCGCGTCCGCGCGGCACAGAAGGTCTATGCGACCTACACGCAGGAGCAGGTGGACAAGATTTTCAAGGCAGCTGCCCTCGCCGCGAACAACATGCGCATCCCGCTGGCGAAGATGGCGGTGGAAGAAACCGGCATGGGCGTGGTGGAAGATAAGGTCATCAAGAACCACTACGCCGCTGAATACATCTACAACGCCTACAAGGACACGCAGACCGTCGGCGTGCTGGAGCGCGACGAAGCATTCGGCATGATGAAGGTTGCAGAACCTATCGGCGTTGTCGCGGCGGTCATCCCGACCACCAACCCCACATCTACCGCCATTTTCAAGACGCTGATTTGCCTCAAGACCCGCAACGGCATCATCATCTCTCCCCATCCGCGCGCGAAGAAGTCCACCATCGCCGCCGCGAAGGTTGTGCTGGAAGCCGCTGTGGCTGCCGGCGCGCCCGAAGACATCATCTCGTGGGTTGATGTTCCCTCGCTGGAGCTGACCAACATGGCGATGAAGGAAGCCGACATCATCCTTGCCACCGGCGGCCCCGGCATGGTCAAGGCGGCATACTCCTCCGGCAAGCCTGCGCTGGGCGTCGGCGCTGGCAACACGCCCGCGATTATCGACGAATCCGCTGACGTGAAGGTGGCCGTCAACTCCATCCTGCACTCCAAGACGTTCGACAACGGCATGATCTGCGCGTCCGAGCAGTCCACCATCGTGCTGGACAGCATCTACGACGCGGTGAAGGCGGAGTTCGCCAAGCGCGGCGCGTACTTCCTCGAAGGTGAAGAGCTGGACAAAGTGCGCAAGACCATCATCATCAACGGCGCGCTGAATGCCAAGATTGTCGGTCAGAAGGCGCACACCATTGCCAAGCTCGCGGGCGTGGACGTGCCGGAAACCGCCAAGGTGCTGATTGGTGAAGTCGAATCCGTGGATATTTCTGAAGAGTTCGCGCATGAGAAGCTTTCTCCCGTGCTGGCGATGTACCGCGCCAAGGACATCGACGATGCGTTCGACAAGGCGGAGCACCTGATTGCTGACGGCGGCTACGGCCACACCTCTTCTATCTACCTGAACGCCGTCACCCGCAAGGATTTGATTGACCGCTTCGCCGCGCGCATGAAGACCTGCCGTATCCTCGTCAACACGCCTTCCTCTCAGGGCGGCATCGGCGACCTGTACAACTTCATGCTGCGTCCGTCGCTGACGCTGGGCTGTGGCTCGTGGGGCGGCAACTCCGTCTCTGAGAACGTCGGCGTCAAGCACCTGCTGAACGTCAAGACTGTTGCCATCCGGAGGGAGAATATGCTGTGGTTCCGTGCGCCTGAAAAGGTCTACCTCAAGAAGGGCTGCCTGCCCGTCGCCCTGAATGAACTCAAGGCAGTTATGGGCAAGAAGCGCTGCTTCATCGTCACCGACGCGTTCCTGTTCAAATCCGGCTTCACCAAGGCGATTACCGACAAGCTGGATGAGCTGGGCATCGTCCACACCACGTTCTACGATGTTGCGCCCGACCCGTCCCTCGCCTGCGCGAAGGAAGGCGCCAAGGCGATGACCTCCTTCCAGCCGGACTGCATTATCGCCATCGGCGGCGGTTCCGCAATGGACGCCGGCAAGATTATGTGGGTCATGTACGAGCATCCGGAAGTGGACTTCCTCGACATGGCAATGCGCTTCATGGATATCCGCAAGCGCGTGTACACCTTCCCGAAGATGGGTGAAAAGGCGTACTTCATCGCCGTCCCGACCTCTGCTGGCACGGGCTCCGAAGTCACTCCGTTCGCCGTCATTACCGATCAGGACACCGGCGTGAAGTACCCGCTGGCGGACTACGAGCTGCCGCCGAAGATGGCGATGTGTCCCTCACCGTCACAGGGCAGATAGACCTTCTTCCCGCCCAGCAGTCCGAAGGTAAAGCCATTGGGCGCCTTATCTGCCGCCAGCCCGCTGCCCTTCAGTGTCTGCTGTACCCGCAGCTTCTGCTGCCGGTCGCTGCGGCCACGGTCACGCAGCAGCAGCCGCACCACAAGCGTCGCCACCAGCACCAGATCGGAAGAGCAC
>OISZ01000235.1_pt1 | contig 14205 bp, 6 predicted proteins | sample 1586591 | NCBI WGS metagenome assembly OISZ01 (sample SAMN02674970, study PRJEB24791) | human gut metagenome, SKBSTL043 | isolation source: stool | host: Homo sapiens | place: USA
GAGGACGTGTACACGCAAGAAGGACGTTGAAGGGCTTAGTTGCGGATTTGAGGTTGAGAAGCCAGAACCACCAGTATTCGGATCGGCGCGCGCGACCTTTGAAGGTGACATACTTCTGGAAACATGTCTTGACAGACTCTCCGAAAGACATCATCGGAGTGGGGATCAATTCGTTGTTCATCATTGTTGTAAAAAGGTTGAAAATGAATAATTACTGATTTACATCTGCAAATGTACGATAAAAATCTCATTTTCCCATCATTCCATCGTGTGCATTTGGTGTGCAAATGGTGGAAAGCCTCGATTTGTGGTGCAATGGGTGTTCACTTGGTTTTGTTATTTATCATAATCGCGATTGCGGGATGAAAATACAAGTTCTCAGACCGAGCTATTTGCATGGGTCAAAAGACGCAGTTTTTCACCCCTTTTTAGCATATTAACTTCAGAGGCCGATGAATATAACTTCATAAGCCGATGAAGTTAACTTCGTAGGCCTCTGAAGTTATATTCATCAGCTAATGAAGTCAACATACTTTTTTCGGGCAAAAATAGCCGTAAATAGCAAGAGGCAGCAGAGGTAGATGAAATCCTGGATTAAAGTCCGTTTTTCTCCTTTGCCAGGCGCAGGTATTCTGACGGATTCAGACCCGTATGCTTCTTGAAAGTGGTGGCAAAATTGGATCGCGACTTAAACCCGAGATCCCTTGCGATGCTCTCGATGGTATAGCTTCCATAGCGTTGCGGATCGTTGAAGCGGCGGCAAGCCTCACGGATGCGGTAGCGTCCGAGCAGCGTGTTGAAGTTGCACTCAAAGGTCTCGTTGATGACCTGCGACACATACTTTTGTCCCGTACTGATGTTTTGCGCCAGTTTTTCGACCGTGAAGTCGGGCTGTATGATGACCTCGGTCTGTTCCATGACCTGCTGCACGAGTTGTGCGATACGGTCTTTGTCCGCATCGGAGAGCGTACTGTGGTGGTATTTGGAAGAAGCCGTAGTCGCATTGTTCTCTTCCACGGCGGGTGCAGAGACTGTCTTTCGCTGTTTTCCCGCCATTTCATCGCTCTTCAGCACCTCCAAGCTTCGGTGGTAGAGAGCGAGGTTGCGGCGGCGCAACTCCCGGTTCTCGCGCATCACGACGAGCAGGATGATGACGAAGAAGAGCGTGGTCAGTACGGCCACGATGAGCCAGATGCGATGCTGCGTCTGACGCTCCTTCATGCCGTCCATCTCCTGGTTGAGCTCGATCACCTTCTCGTTGAGACCCATGTTAAACACGTTGGATGGCAGCGAGTATGCCTTCAGCGAGTCGTTGATCTGGTAGTATCGGTACATGCTGCGATCGTAGTCGGCCTTGCGCCCCATGTCCTCATAGAAGATGGCGTAGGTCTGATAGACGCTCTGCATGCCGTCGCCAATCTTGTATTTGACATAGAGTTTCTCCGCCTCCGCCACGAGGGCCAGTCCTTGGTCGAAGTGGTGCAAGAGTCGTTGCACCTCCGCGGCCTCCACAAATGCCAATGCGCGGCGGCGGCAGTTGCGCTCCGTATCGGGCACGATGTCGATGAGCCGGCCGTAGGCCTCGGCAGCCTTCTGAAGCTGTCCTGCTATCTTCAGTTTTGTGCCCTCGTAGAGGGTGATGTTATACTTGTAGTGCTCCGTGTTGCGCTTCGTGTGTGCCTTGCGATACAGGTCCCACTCCTTCTTCGTGTTGGCAAACTCTCCCACCACGTCGGCGAGTGTCGTCATGTTGGTGAAAGCCATGTCGGCGGTGGGCATATCCTTCTTCGCCAGGGCCAGGCGCACACCCTTCCGGTAGCAGTCCAGGGCCTTGCTGTAGAGTTTCCACTGTCTTCCCTGTCCTGCCACAAGCTGGTACATGGATCCGAGGTTGAAGTAGAGTGCGGCACTCGTCTCGCCCAGTTCTTTCGAGATGGTGTGGGCGCGGAGCAGGTTTTCGTAAGCCTTGGGATAGTTGAGGTAGGTGAAGCTGTAGATGAAGTAGTTCATGTTCAGTGCCTCCACCACCTCTCTCTTCTCCTCTGCACTCATGTTGGGCGTGTAGCGTCCTGCCACGATGGTGAAGAAGAGCAGTGCCGAGTCGGGCTTGTTCTTCCTGAGGCGGTAGTCCTTACCGATGCGTATCAGCTCCTCGGAGGGTCGCGACATATATTTTTGGTAGAAGTCGGAGCGTCCGCCCTTGGCTGCATGCGCCATCTGGGCACCCGCAGCGAGGGTCATAAGTATGACAAAAAGCATCCGTATGGAACGGATACGGTAGTTGATCATTTTTTGAATTTTCATTGATAACAAACTGGGTTGTCCCCCCGTTGGGGGCGAAACGGAGGCCGACGAGTGCGCAAGGCGTGTCCGAAAGACCATGTTTCGGATGCAAAAGTAATATTTTCTGCGCAAAAACCTAACAAAAATAGTAAAAAAATGAACACCGACGCTTCATCTTTCTTCTAGTTCCTCCTAATCCGCCACATTTTTAGCGGTTATTCTTTGCCGTGGATGAATCGCAACAATCATAGGCGATCCCCCTCAACCCTATCAACGAAGAACAAGTGGTGGCCTACAATCCCATGCGCTCAAGCACGCGGTTGACGTAGTTTTGTGTTTTGCGGATGCTGTATCCGATGCCACCCTTCCAAATGCGGATGGCGCGCTCGATGGAGTTGGACGGGTTGTGGTGCGACTGGATGATGGCGAACATCTCGCGCGACTTCTCTGCGTTGTAGCGGTCCTTGAGGGTGTAGCGCTTGCTCTCTCCGCGCGCCTTGAGGATGTTGTTGCATTCGCGGACCAGCACCGGTGAGATCTGCAGCAGGCCCACATACTGTCCGTTTACGGCGCGGGCGTTGCCCTTGCTCTCGAAATGGGCGATGGCATCGATGAGCTTGTTCCAGTCAAATCCGTCTCCATCGCCTGCTGTCTCCGTTACCTCGGCGGGTAGTGCTTGCTCCGTCGTGGCAGCATGGCCGAAGACGGGCAGCGCAATGAGGGTGAGCGTGATGATGACTTGATAGACAATGCTCTCTAATTTGGTCTCTTTTCTGTATTGCTTCATAAAATAAGGTTTTGAAACTTGGCCGAAAACCCGACAAAAGGGGGTGTCCACCATAGCGCGTTTCTATCCAGGAAAACCGCTCCTGCAGCGCCTTCGTTTCATGTTCGTGATGCAAAGGTAGTAAAAAATAGGGCTGAAAACCAGCCCGTTAATATTTCTTCACATTCTGCAAAAAACCGCTCCCCTACCCCAAAATCGCCCCGAATCCCCCATGTAACGGGAGAATGTGTGCGCAGACGCTCAAACAATCTTTTAGGACAATTTAGGAAAATAACCACCGATTTTCGTCGCACTTTTTCACATAAAATCCCTCTTGCGTCTCATAACCACCTATTCCAACAGTCATTGGATCCTTGCAAACCAGCCTCGGACTATATTCACGAATTGAGTAGATGTTTTCACGATGGGAAAGCTATTATGCGTTCGTTCACGAAGGAAAGCGCGTGGTTCACGAAAAGCAGAATGGGATGATAGATTTGGCAGTAAGAATTTCTCTATTTTTGCAGTGGGACGGAGTTACTTCCTTACCAAAACGAACATTAACAACTAGGAGATACGACCATCTAGTAGATACTAACAAATAAACAACGTAAACGAAATGGAACACAAAAGCAATATGTGTCTCATCCTCTGTGGTGAGATTTATATGCTCAATCTTGATGATGCCTTGCTGTTTGAGGCTGATGACCACTACACGGAAATACACAATCTGTATGGCAACAAGATCATGGTGCCCTTCTGCCTCGGGGAGATAGAACGGGAGATTCGGACGAGGTTTCCAGACCACAACAATTTGGTCAGGATGGGCCGGAAATACATCATCAATAAGAACCGGGTCTTCCACATGAATGCCCTCAAGCAGACGGTGTCGCTCTACGGCTCCAATGGGCAGGTGGTCGTACTCAATGTATCGAAACCTGCGCTCAAAAGCTTGATGCAGGACGCGCGTAGCTCTTATGCGACGCTGCCGTCGGATGAGCCCGACGACCCTGACCTCGATCCTGACGAAGGAAAGGGGTGTGGATTTCCCCCCCCCCATCCGTGGATTGAATGGACATTTCCCATAGTGTGAGATGTGGGACACCCTTTGTGGCGTATTTTCATTCACGAAAAAAACACGATGGTTCACGAAAAGGGCCATTGCGATTTCGCATGGCTCCATGGATTATGTATAATTTTGTACACGATTACACTGACAAAAAGTGGTCTATCAAAGTCTCTCTACCTTTTATATATACGGGAAGAGCAGCTGAAAAGAAAATAATTAATTTGTACAATTAAATAAGATTATGAGAAAAGATGTACTGATTTCTCTCCTTGCCATCACAGGCGCCCCCGTTGCAGCATTGGCCGACGCCGATGTTGTGATCGACAAGACTGCATGGACAGGAGATGATTTGACCGTATCGGAAGACGGTTCCGTGACCGTCTCCACAGGAAAGGAAGTTTCCATCGAAAAAGAACTGGCTCCTGGCGAGTATAAGCTGCAGCCAGCTACGTTTACCGACAATGCCAAGATTGTCGCTGTCTATAAGGGCAAGGAGTATGCCCCCGGCGTCGCTTTTACTATCGATGGTGACGCGCCAGCGAAAGTAAAAGTCAAGGTTCGTGCCGTGACCCCGGGCGAATTCAAGTTCTCCGGTGTCAAGTTTACCTTGCTCTTCGACTTCGCTGCTCCGGTGAAGGAGCTCAGTGCGCAGCTCGGCGAGATCGTCAGCGGCACCAGCGACTACTTCCGCACCACTGATGCCTGGAAAATGGGCAAGGACGGAAAGCCCAGCCTGGAGATGCAGGTGGCCGACTATGCCAGCCAGCTCGACATCATTGAGAAGGGGGATTATGATGTCTATGTGAAGAACCACCTTTGGCAGGGAAAGAACAGCCCCGAGCTTCTTGCTCTGACCAATGGCATTGGTGCCCTGGCCAAGGTCGTAGAGGATGCCAACAACAACGAGAACTCCTACAAGAGTGCATGGGATGCCTATACGGATGCTCAATCTCAGTTTAATAGTTTCTCTTGGACATGGCGTTATGGCGATATAGCCGAAGAAATCAAAGCTACCTATCAGGCAGACTACGACAAGATACAGCCATACATTAACGACTTTAAAGCGCTGGCAGAGCAGAAGTACAACGCTGGCACGGCCAAGGAACTGAAAACGGCTGAGTTTACGGAAAACTTCAACAGCATGTTGAATGAGTTGAAGACCAACATTGGTGTTTCTGGTGACGCTTGGACCAATATCAATGCCGTCTATCAGGACGGTCTGCGCGTCTTCAATGCAGCTCAGGAGGAGATACACACCCAGATGCCGGACGACGGCAACTATGCCGACTGGAACGCAGAGGCCCTCAACGCCATGCGCTCAGCGTGGAAGAAGGTGAGCGACCTGTACAAGACTATCGATGCCGACAAGACGAAGGCTTCTAAGCTGGAGGAGAACTTCCGCACGCTGAAGGAAGCACAGGTGGTGGTCATCAATGCCACGAAGAACGAGTATCTCGCCAAACATGCCGATGCCGAAGCCAAGTATGCTGCTGCCAACCAGCTCCTTGCCGATCTGGAGGACGACTTCCAGTATCTGGAGAAGAGCGAGGATGTGAACCAGAAGTATGCCAACCGCGTCAAGGAGATCCGTACCGCTATCAATGCCCTCAAGGACAAGGTGGACAAGGACTACAAGGCACCCCACAATATCCGCACGGCCAGCTATGATGCCGACCGCGATGCCATCCTGGCCAAGATCAGCAGCTTGCGTAGCGATGCTGGTGCCATTATTCAGAACTACGAGAACTATCAGAAGTTGCTCAAGGCGCTGGGCACTGAGACGGGCTTGCAGAAGAAGCTCGACGACGCCAAGGCTGCTGTGGCCAAGATGAAGCCAGCCGTCGAGGGCGATACGTATGATGTGGCTGCCCACTTCCAGAAGACGGCTGGCGGCCTGCAGAAGACCATCGACGAGATTAAGGCCGCCGTTGAGAAGGGCTATCAGGAGAAGACACTGACCGAGACGGTGCGCGGGGGCTTCCAGAGTCAGATAGACGCTGCTGCTATGGCCGTCGTCAAATATCAGGAGGACGCCACGGCTGCTATGGCCCGCTACGATGTGGTGAACACCGCCATCAAGGACTACAGGGACGCACTGGCCACGCTGCGTGCGACCGTCGGTACGAAGACGCTCGTCGTTGCCACTCCGGCCACGGAAGTGACAGGCAAGACCTACGGAGAGCGCATCACTCAGCTCCAGACAGAGATCGACCGTGTGGCAGGCTACTTTAGTGCCGCCAAGAAGAAGCTCGATGCCGACCTTCTTGCCGCTTTGCTGGACGTGCAACTCAAGGAGACCATCCTTACCGATGCCCAGGCCCTCAATGCTGCCTTCGCCAATGACAAGGTCAATTCCGACAAGACTGCCAAGATAGAGGCTGCAAAGGCGATGTATGATGCCGCCAGCAATGTCGTCAATGCCATCAAGGCCGACATCGACAAGTACAAGGGCGTGCCCTATACATATTATGGTGTGACGTGGACGGAGGACAACCTCGGACTGAAGTATGACGAGTTGCTCCAGGAGCTCAACGAGATCGAGGCCAAAACCAACACGCAGAAGGCCAAGATCCAGGCTGTAGCAGCCACCAAGGACGATATCACCGAGGACAACGCAGTAGAGGCTATGTCCTTGTTGAGCGTCATTAAGGGTGACGTTGATGCTATCAACGACGCACTGAGCGACTTGCTGACGCGCGTGGACGCCCAGAAAGATCATGTCAATGCGGAGAAGCAAGCTTATACCGACTTCATCGGAAATCAGTATTATTATTACCCGAAGGGTGCTGAGCTGGTCAGCCGTACGCTGAAGGAGGCAAAGGACGCATTTGTTATTCCCGGCGAGAGCATCGACCCACAGATCCAGGCTACGACCACCAAGCTCGACGCACTCAAGGCGGAGGCTGCTACGGCGCGCGCCAAGGAGATCCTCCAGGAATCATGCAAGGATAGCTATGATGCCGAGGGCCATGTCGTCAAGGGCATCACCAGTCGTCTCAACGACTTGCAGCAGGAAGCCAATGCGCTCAAGAAACTGGCCACCGACTCCACGGCCAACTATGATGCCTACCAGAAGCTGAAGGAAAACTTTGACGGACAGAAGATAGAGATTTGGAACTATACCTATGGCTCTGGCTATTACGCGAAAGATTACTATTCCCCGCACTATGGCTTCGTCAGTGCTTTCGATGCGGTGAGGACGCGTATCAACCAAAAGACGGATGGTACGAACGCAGACTATTATCGCGGACTGCTCGCCTATCCCGACGGCGTGCACTTCAAGGAGCGCGAGGCTATAAAGCAGGCCATCGAGGATGCCTACAAGGCAGGTAAAGCCTGGACGGGTTCTTTGGAGTACAGTTACAGTAGCTATAAGTATGAGCCGGTGCTCAATACGGGGATTGTCAGACGCATGACGGATCTTTCCAACGTGCTCAAGATGATTCCCAAGCAGGCTTATAACGATTGCACCAACTATAAAACCCAGGTGTACGAACTCAACCTGAAACAGGAACTTTGGGACGAGGTGAACGGTTTGTTCAACGCTTCCGATCTCCGTCCTGAGACGCTGAAGCCCTATCTCAGTCAGCTCGGCGATCTCCTGAAGCGCATCAAGGAGCAGAAGGCGCTGGTGGAGAAGTACTATGCCGAGGGTCTGACCACCACCAACAACTCGATGGTCAGCGAGGCTTACCGTTCCATCAAGCTCGAACTCGACGGCTTGAAGGCCTTCATCGAGGGCAATAGCGACTACAACGCTGTCATCGCTGGAGACAACCTCACCCGTTATAATACTTTCTGTGCCAAGGTGCAGGAGACGGAGGACAAGTATGGTGAGGGAACTGCCCAGATTGCTGGCTACCAGAATATTTCTACGGAGGAGCTCAAGGAGCTGGTCAATGTGGAGAGTATCATCGCTGCCCAGGAGAACATCTATAAGTATGCCGCCCTCATCAAGAACTTGAAGGACGATGCTGCTGCCACCTACGCGAAGACCACGTCGCCCGCTCTTTGGGATATCGACGAAGCCAACGCTGCGAAAGCCATGGAGTACACGGCTCAGATCGAGGCTTACAAGAAGGATCTTGACTTGGCAGTCAATACGGCTGTGAGAGCCAAGCTGGAGGAGATGTTGGCCAACCTCAACGACAACCAGCTCGCTCCTGCCAAGGAGAAGGTGGCTTCCTACGACAAGAACGTGCGCGACAATGCCTTTGCGAACGTGCAGGAGTTCTACGACAGAGTCAGTGCCGACGACTACAAGAAGTCGCAGTTGCTCGTGAGCAACCTCGATGCCGACTGGAGTATCTTTGGCATGGTGCCCAACTTGCTCGTCGCAGACTTGGAGCAGGCTGCACAGAACGAGTGGAAAGCCCTTTACGAGGGTGTCTATGTCGGTGTGGACGGCACGCTGACAGAGGGCGACGACCGCTACGCTGGTGCCAAGGCCGACAACGAGAAGTGGCTTGCCGCCCTGGAAGGCTTCGCCTATGAGGGCAAGGATGACGATCTCAAGTCTTACAAGGACTGCGTTGCCAAATACCTCACGCCGGCCACGGAATTGGCTGCCAAGGCTGCCGATGGCACGTTCACGGGCAAGATCACTGATCTGCAGCGCTATATCAATGCGTTCTACGCAGAGGCTGGTGCTGTCTATACCAGCGCCAAGGCCAAGGCCGACGCATACGATGCCAATATCAAGAACTTCGACCAGCTGACCATCGACTACAATACCGTCACGGAGCGCATCAAGGCTGCGCAGGAGTATTATGGCGCATTCAATGTGGCAAGCAGCCGCATCGAGGCCAACATCGCTTCAGCATTTAATCAGGTGAAGCGTTGGCAGGCTGACCTCACACGCCAGAACGCCTCGCAGGAGATGAGCAAGCGTGTCTATGGACTGATCATCGGCGAGGACAAGCAGTGGTACGACTGCCATAGCATCAAGATTCTCAGCATCGACGGTATCTATAATGCAGCCAACCAGGCCGAGGTCGATGCAATCAAGGCCGACATTGTTGCCATCGAGACCCAGAAGCGCGAGGCTTTGGATAATCTCACGGGAGCCGCAGCCGACGAGGTCAAGGCATACTATGATGAGCACTGCAAGAACCTCGCCAAGGAACTTGACGATCTGCTCAAGGAGTTTGTCGAAAATGCTACCCCGGCAGAGGCGAAGAAAGACGCTGGACTGCTGGCTCTGGAGAAGAAGGTGGCGCAGGCTCGCATGGGTCTCATCAAGCTCGTGAATGCCGAGTTGATCGAGGGCGTAGCCAACAGTTTGGAGATGCTGGTATCGCAGGCCGAGTCGTCCTACAGTGCTGTCAACGATACCTACGACGGCGTATATACGCCCGTGAAGGTGGAGTACAAGTCTGCACTGGATGCTTGCCGCAACGAACTCGATGGCGTGAAGAACCTCATCACCTCTTATGGCGACGAGATCGTGACCTACAAGACGAAGGTTATTCATCTCCTCAACGTGTTGATAGACCGCATGGGTGCTACCAGCACGGATATCATGGAGGCCAACAAGCCCTATGTTGCCCACGCCAAGGCAATGAAGGACCTTCAGGACGCCTATGACGCTCTGGTGGCTGAGCAGACCAGGGTGAAGGAGCTGATAGCGTCTTACCAGCATAGCTCCACAGTGCTTGAAGAGTCATCTTATAAACAGGTAGGGAATGAGGTGTTCGTGTTTGAGCGCGGCAAGTCCTACATGGAGAACTACGAGAAGCTGTTCTTCAATGTGGCCAGTGAGAAGGCCGAGGAGGTCAGCGGCGTCCTTGAGCAGGCTGCCAAGACGCTGGAGGAAGGCCCTGTGTCGGCCATTCTGACCGACAGCCAGGTGGAGTCGTACAAGGACGGTAGCCTTAAAGATGCCTATGCAAAGCTTGAAACGGTAGAGGTGTTAGGAGCTTGGTATGAGACAAAGCAAGTGTATCAGTTCAATGTTCTCAGCGCTCTCTACGACATGGACAAGTCGTTCAATAAGTCAGGAACGAAGATCTATGACGAGAACGGTGCGCTGCGCGAACAGTTTGATAACTTGAAGCTCGCTCAGCAAAACTTCGACAATTATCTCGCTTTCGGCGAGATGGGCCAAATTGACCTTATCCTTCCCACGAAGGACATCAACGGAAATGCATGGCTGAATCCTGATGGTAGCGTAGCTGCGGTAAAGCCGATCAATTATCCGAAGGACGAGGAGTATGGCGTGAAGTTGGTCGCTGCTACGTCTGAGTCTTTGGTCGAGTCGATGAATGCTCTCAGAACTTCCATCGAGGAGAATACGTATGTGCTCGGCGACGTTACCGAGGACGGCGTTGTCCTGACCGACGACTACCTCGCCGTGCTCAACGCTTTGCTCGATCCGGAGACCCTGGAGGGTGGCAAGGTATTTGCCGCTGCCGACGTCAACCGCGACGGCAAGATCTCCATCGCTGATGTGACCCTCATTGCAGCCAAGGTGACCAATGGTCTCTGGCCGTCGCTGGGTGGCAGTCTGAACGCTCCGATGGTGGGATCCGAAAACCTCACCGTCTCGGCAGAAGACAACAACGGCGTACAGCGCATCGCTATCAATCTCGAAAACCGCAAGGACTATGTGGCTTGCCAGATGGACATCATCCTGCCCGCAGGCATGACGGTGGTGGGTGAGAGCGTGGGCAACCGTGCCAACGGTCACGCACTCTACTCCAAGGACATCGACGGCGTACACCGCGTGGTCATCTCTACGATAGAGAACAACAGCTTCACCAATGGTTCCGCCATCCTTTACCTCGACGTGCAGGGCGGCAGCATCGACAAGGTGGCGCTCGACAAGGTTATCTTTGCCGAGGCCAATGGCCGTGAGACGACGATCACGGGCAGCGATGCGACCGGCATCAGCGGCATGGAGGCCGAGGGCAGCCTGAAGCAGAAGATCTATACTGTGGGCGGTCAGTTGCTGGATAAGGTAAAGCAGGGCATCAACATTGTCCGCAACGCCAACGGCAAGACCCAGAAGGTTACTGGTAAATAATCATATACATCGGTAATTTTTTCTCAATTACGAGGGCGTGGTTGCCACGTATGTGACAGCCGCGCCTATTTTTGATAACAACAACGACAACATACATCTTCTAAACGTAAATAGTTATGTTTAAGATTACAACAAGTTTCAAAAGAATGGCCTTGATGATGGTCTTGGCCATAAGCGGGACGCTCTCTGTCCTTGCTGGCAACCGACTTGTGCTCAACGACGGTGGTCCCATTGCCATCAAGCCGGGCGAGACGAAAGAGATCACTGTGAACCTCGTCAATGACGAGGTGATCTATGCGATGCAGTTTGATATGGACTTCACTTCCCCGAATGTCGAGATTGTGCCGGGTAGCTTCAAAATCAACGAGGAGCGCATAGACCGTGAGTGCTTTATCGCCACGATGATCCAGCAGCCTGATATGAAGTGGCGCATCGCCCTCCTTACCAAGGACTTCACCCCCATCGCGGGCACTGAGGGCGCACTGGGTACGTTCAAAATTCGTGCTACGTCCAACTTCTCTTCTGCTGATGATGCACAGATTTTGTTCTCCACTTGCAGTGGAGGCGACCGCCAGGGCAAGAAGGTGCTTATCGACTGCCCCAACTATCAGGCTATCACGCCGATGGTGGGAAGTCTTTGCACGGGCGAGCAGGCGTTCTCTATCAAGCCTGGCGATACCCACAAGGTGGACGTTGTGCTGAAGAACGATATTTATTTCTGTGGCCTTCAGGCCGACATCACGCTGCCTGAGGGATTGCATATCGAGAAGAAGAGCAACGGGAAAATGAATTTCCAGTATAGTGAGCGCTTGTCAAGCAATTTCGCCATCTCTTCCGGAGAGAAGAATGGCATCGTGCGCGTCGCACTCTCTTCTTTGCCTATCGACAAGATCCAGCCTTACAAGGATGGCGACGGCGTGATCTTCTCGTTCAATGTCGTGGCCGACCCGGACTTTGCGACAAACGAGACCTCAGCCATCGTGTTTTCCAATGTACTCGCTGCCAATGAGACGACGGAGTACTCACTCGACATCACGGACGCTCATGTCACAGTGACGAGTCTCAAGGCCATCAACGAGGCTGCCTATGCGCGCCTTACCGAGGAAGTGGCTGTCCTGCAGAAGGCCCTCGACGACGCCAAGGCTAAGGTTGCCGAGGACTGCCCGGATGTGGCCGAGAACTTTGCAGAGACGGTGAAGACCATTCAGGCTCAGATCGATGCCATCCAGTCAGACCTTGATGCCAAGAACGCCGACTGTGCGCTCACGGAGACTTCTACGCTGGACGCCGAGGCCGTGAAGGGTGTCAATGAGGCCATCGCCAAATATTTGGAGGAAGCTGCTGCCGCCCAGGCAGAGCATCTGAAGAAACTGGCTAACGAGGCCGCTTATGTCCGTTTGACCGAGGAGGTAGCTGCTGTACAGGCTCGTTTTGACGAGGTGAAGGCCACCATCGAGAAGGACTATGCCAATGTAGCCGCACAGTTTGCTGATGCCGAGGCCGCTATCCAGGCCGCTATCGACCAGAAGAAGGCAGAGCTGCAGGCTCAGTATGAGGCCGTGGAGCTCGACGAGAACAGCACCATCGACTTGGAGGCCATCAAGGCTGCTGTCGAGCAGCTTCTCGCCAATGCGAAGCTCGGCAATGCGAAGCTCGTAGCCAATGAGCTTGCCTATGTGCGTTTGACAGAGGAGATTGCCGCCGTGCAGGCTCGCCTTGACGAGGTGAAGGCCACCATTGAGAAGGACTATGCCAATGTAGCCGCACAGTTTGCTGATGCCGAGGCCGCTATCCAGGCCGCTATCGACCAGAAGAAGGCAGAGCTGCAGGCTCAGTATGAGGCCGTGGAGCTCGACGAGAATAGCACCATCGACCTGGAGGCCATCAAGGCCGCTATCGAGCAGCTTCTCGCTGATGCAAAGGTCTCCGATGCGAAGCTCGTAGCCAATGAGGCTGCCTATGTGCGCCTGAGCGACGAAATTGCCGCTGTACAGACTCGCCTCGACGAGGTGAAGGCCACTATCGAGAAGGACTACGCCATCGTAGCCGTACAGTTTGTCGGTGTGGAGTCCAGTATCCAGTATGACATCAACAAGAAGAAGGATGAGCTGAAAGCTCAGTATGAGGCCGTGGAACTTGACGAGAATAGCACCATCGACTTGGAGACTATCAAGACTGCTATCGAGCAGCTGCTCGCTGATGCCAAGGCTGCGGCAGAGGCTAACAGCATCGGTTCCATCCAGAGGCTGATGAGCGAGGGTGCAACGTTCTATACGCTCGGCGGCCAGAAGGTCGAGGCTCCTTGCAAGGGCAACATATATATGATCCGTCATGCTGACGGAAGTGTCAAGAAAGTATATATCAAGTAACCAATGCTTGTTACGGCTGGTTCTAACAATTAGTTCGGGGACTTTCGAAACCATTGAGGGTGAAAGGTCTGTCGGTTTGATTTTAGAGCCAGCCTTATGGTAAAAGAGTTTACCATACTATCAATTCCAGTTGAACCGGAGAGGTCAGTTCTCGATGTTTTGGAAGGTCTTTGGAAATCAAAGCGCAGTCGGCGAAGTAGGTGAAATGGACAGCGCATGCGTCGTTGCCTGTTGTTTGGATTCCAGTATTATCAAAAGACTTGCCCTGTCCCCAACGGGGCTACGATCGGTTTCTCATCATTCTGACTTCAAGGAAACAACCTTGGAAGTATAACTTCGTTTGGGGTTTTTACGCTTACTGGGATTTGTGAAAATCTCGTAAGCTGTTTCCCTTTATGAAATTCATTCCATCGGTGGGATGACGAATGTCGGCTGTGAAGTCGGGATCGTCTCCCACCGTTTTGCATCTACCCCCCCCTGCTCACGACCTAAACTGATAGCTTCACGAACAAAAAGCGCAGAAAAAAGCATCTACGAAATAAAAAATAGAATTTACGAAAAAGACCCGTTAAACTGCTGATATTCAAGATAAAACCATAAAAAACAAAATCGCATAACCAAATCTCAACAAACTTTTTTTTCCTTAATTCCGCAACACTATTATCAATTAAACTTTTTAAGTACCTGAGCAACA
>OISZ01000248.1_pt1 | contig 13693 bp, 10 predicted proteins | sample 1586591 | NCBI WGS metagenome assembly OISZ01 (sample SAMN02674970, study PRJEB24791) | human gut metagenome, SKBSTL043 | isolation source: stool | host: Homo sapiens | place: USA
TCACCACCAACGTCACCCTCGTCTATGATGGCGACGAGGCAGGCCAGAAGGCCGCCCTGCGCGGCACGGACCTGCTGCTCTCCGAGGGCATGAATGTCAAGGTGCTCTTCCTCCCTGACGGCCAAGACCCCGACGACTTCGCCCGCAGCCGGTCCTCCGAGGAGCTCCAGGCCTATATCGAGCAAAACCGTACCGACTTCATCGTCTTCCAGACCCAGGCCCTTCTGCAGGGCGTCACCGACCCCGTGCGCCGCGCCGAGGCCGTCAATCAGATCGTCAGGAGCATTGCCGTCATCCGCGACCCCATTGTCCGCGCCAGTTACCTCCGCGAGTGTGCCCACAGGACCGACGTGCGCGAGGATACGCTCATCGCCCAGATGAACCGCTTCATCTACCAGGGCAAGGAGGCGCGCCAGCGCGAGGAGGAGCGTGCGCAGGCCAGCCAGGCCAGTCAGCCGCAGCCCTTCGCCCCCGCCAGTCCCATGCAGCAGGCCTCGAAGGTGGAGAAGATGCTCATCGAAACTGTCATCCGCCATGGTGGCGAGGTGATCCTCCCTGATGTGGAGGATGAGACTTCTGGTCAGCATTTCGACCTCAACGTGGCACAGTATATCGCCTACGACCTGGCCCAGGACCAGCTCGTCTTCTCCGATCCCCTCTACAACCGCATCCTCGCCGAAGCCGTGGAGCAGTCGGAGAAGGGACCTTTTGATGCGGGCAAGTATTTCCGCCACCATCCCGACATCGAGATCCAGACCCTCGCGGCCAGCATGAGCACCGATGCCTACCAGCTCTCCGAGAGCCTTCAGATGAAGGAGAGCGTGGAGCGGCTCCGAGATACCGTGGTCCACCTCGTCATGGACTTCCGCCTCGACTACATTGAGCACCAGCTCAAGATGCTTCAGGACCGGCTGAAGAAGGCCCTGGCTATCGGTATCAGCACCGAGGAGATGAAGCAGATGATGGAGGAGATCAAGAACTGGCAGACCGTGCGCAACGCCGTGGCACGCAAGTTGGGCAGCGATATCGTATAGCTTCGCCCCTCGACGCTATGCTGGAAGCCGCCAGATAGCCTTGGCACCACACGCTCTCTATTGCCACACGCTATATAATAATAAGGAAAGGAACAATCAAAATGATCATAGACAAATTGAAAGACCTATTGCAACCTGCTAATGCAGCAGAAAGCGACAAAGCGAACGAAGCGCCCCGTCTCGACCAGAAAGCACTCTGCCAATTGCTCGAAACCACCCTTGCCAGCATCGGCTGCACGCCCACCTGGGAGGACGAGCGAGATCAAAGCCGTGTGGCCAGCTATGAGTACCAAGGAGGCAATTTCCTTGTGCGCATCGCCAAGGACGATACCTTCCTGCGCCTTTGCTACCCCATCTTCTTGAGTGTGGACAAAGAGCTTGTCGAACTGGTGCGCGAGATCTGCAACCAGGTCAACCTTGCGTCTATCGGTCTTCGTGCCGTTTATACCTTCGACGAAGACCACCTCCACGTCAATGTCCATTTCTTCGACAACCTTTACCTCGAACCCTCGCGGGCCAAGGAAATGTTGACGCAAAGCATGAAAGAGATGTTCTCCTGGCGCGACGCCTTTGTCCGCTGGATGGATACCGTCAAGGAGAAAAGGAAGAAATACGGCGCGAACAGCCCTGAGGAAATTGAGGAGCAGTACAAGCGCTTGATCCTGATGATCCGCGAGCACGAGTTGGATAAGAGCGAGGACACGATGTCTGTGCGCGAAAGCGCCGTTCATCACATCACGCTCTCCGAGTTGGTCCAAGATGCCGTGGGTATCAAAACCTTTGTGCCCTCGCTCCTGAGCGTTGCGGGCGACGGTCTCTCCCTCGTCATGGACGCCAGCCAGGACGCCCAGCTTCGCTCGAAGATGGCCGACTACGTCCTTTCCGACGCCCTCGTCTCCGACGGCCAGTTTGCCCGCCGTTGTGCCACCCTCCAGCTCGTCTTCTTCCAGCCTGAGGATCCCGACGAGCGTCGCTACCTCACGGTCTCCCTGGTGGCCCGCGAAACCTCGCCAGAGGCTCTCTTCTTCCAGACCACGGTCGTCCTCACGCCCCGCCTCGCTACCCTCGAGAATCCTGCCGACTGTGTCAACGACCATCCCACGGCCTGCTCCCTGCTCATGGCCTACGATCTCAAGAACGAGAAGCAGCTCCGCGACGAGTTTCAGTATATGTGGACCGACGCCAAGGACAAGTTGCTCCACGGACAGATTGGCAAGATGACTGAGGAGCAGCGCGCCGTGGCCCGTGTGACGACCCGCTCGCTGGCTGGGGCGCTCTATCGCGGCACGCAGCTCTTCCAGAGCAAACGCTTCTTCGAGGCGATGCTCCTGCTCCGCAATGCCTTCGTTCTTTGGAGAGGAACCGTCGATCAACTCTCCTCCAAGGAGCGTGGCCAGTTCTATGAGGTTTGCTTCATGCTCGGCTACTGCTATGACGAGATGAGGCAGTACGACATCGGCCACTACTACCTCTCGCTGCTCGACGGCACGGACAACATAGCCCACGTGTGCGAGATGGTCAACAACCTCGCCAACAACAATGATCCGCGCGTGATCAGCTATATCGAGTCGCTGCTGACTGAAATCCAGCGCCGCGTCGAGGAGGAGACGGGCAAGCATGTGGGCGTCTATGAGGCTGCCCAGGATAGCGAATACTGCGAGTTTGCTGGTTTCCTTCTGGCTACGCGCGTCTCGATCTACGCCATGCGCGCCTGCTACAAAGAGGCCGCCCTGGAGTTGCATGAGATCAGCAAATATCCCGATCTGTCTGATCACGTCAGGGAGGTCATGCGCCGTATAGACCGGAATCGGTCCAACCCGGACGAAGCGCCCTTCGCGCCTCCCGCTGACTGTTAGCCTCCTGCCCACCACCCCTCCACACCACGCGCTATGGACTACCTGCATTGGATATTTTTCGCCCTCTACATGACGCTTGCCGTCGCCGCCATGGTCACCATCCTGCTCGACAACCGTCAGCCGGCCAAGACCATGGCCTGGGTGCTCGTGCTGATGTTCCTGCCCGTGGTGGGCATCATCCTTTACTTCTTCTTCGGACAGAACGTGCGCAAGGAGCGTGCCATCTCCCAGCATAGCCTCGACCAGCTTTCGCGTCGGTCGATGCTGGAGTCTCACGCCCAGGCCAGCCTGAAGATTCCTCCGCTCTACCAGCGCCTCGTCCATCTCTTTGACAGTCAGGATTTTGCCCCTGCTTTCCATCGCAACGAGACCGAGATCTACCTCAACGGCTACGAGTTTTTCCCCCAGTTGCTCCGCGACATCGCCTCGGCCCGCGACCATATTCACCTCGACTTCTTCCTCTTCGAGGACGACCCCTTGGGCCGCCTCGTGAGCGACGCCCTGATCGCCAAGGCTGCCGAGGGCGTGGAGGTGCGCGTCATCCACGACGACGTGGGTTGCTGGAGCGTCCCTTCCCGCTTCTATGAGCGGATGCGCGAGGGTGGGGTGGAGGTCCATGCCTTCATGCCCGTCCGCTTTCCGGCCTTCACCAGCAAGGTCAACTACCGCAACCATCGCAAGATAGCCGTCTTCGACGGGCGGGTGGGCTATGTTGGCGGCATGAATATCGCGCTCCGCTACGTGAAGGGCCTCGGCGCACAGGCCTGGCGCGACACGATGGTGCGCATCCATGGCAATGTCGTCTATGGACTCCAGCGCGCTTTCCTGGTCGATTGGTTCTTCGTCGATCGCACGCTCATCACGGACCGCCGCTACTACCCCGAGTTTCCCTTGCCCCAGACGGAGTGTCTCGCCCAAGTCGTCACGAGCAATCCCATCGACCCCTGGCCGAAGATCGAGCAAGGCTTCGTCCGCGTCATCCATAGCGCGCGGCAGTATGTCTATATCGAGACCCCCTACTTCCTGCCTACCGAGCCCGTCCTCTTTGCCCTCCGCACGGCCGCCCTCTCGGGGGTGGATGTGCGCCTGATGATTCCGCGCAAGGCCGACTCCAAGTTTGTGGCCTGGGCCAGCCGCTCCTTCGTCAAGGAGATAGCCGACGCGGGCGTCCGCGTCTTGTTCTACGACCGTGGCTTCAACCATAGCAAGCTCCTCGTGAGCGACGACCTCTTGGCGACCATCGGTTCCACCAATGTCGATTTCCGTAGTTTTGAGCACGATTTCGAATCCAATGTGTTTTTCTATGACAAGGCCATGGCCCTCCGTATCAAGCAGGTCTTCCTCGACGATGAGGCCGACAGCATTCCCCTCGACCAGCTACGCGAGGGCGCTTCCCGCGGCCTTCTCCTCCGCCTCTGGGAGTCGTTGGTCCGCCTGATGAGTCCGCTCATGTAGCTTGCGCTGGTTCGCTTAGAAAAAAAAGTTCATCCGGAAAATCAACTGATCGGGTAATACGTCCTGCTGAGTTAGGGAAAACAACCAATACAATATTTACAACAAGTTACAACCTACACGCTTTTGCGTGTAGCAATCCTGCTGCAAGGTAAACAACAAAATACAACAAGGGTGCCATGAAATGGAACAGCTTCGCCTTGAATGCGCATTCTTGCTTTCCTGGCGAAGCGTTGTTCATAGTTGTTTCCCTTGCAGCAACCCTTGGTCAGCATGGGCCTCGAAGAGGCGATGTCCCCGCGAAGCGTTGTTCAAAGTTGTAAAAGTTGTTCAAGTTGTTTTCCCAATTTAGCTGGCCGTGTTGTAAAAATACGACGCTTCCTGCTGCTCCAAATATAGGATGCAACCTTTATTCTTCCTTCTTCTCCTTTTCCGCCTCCCGCTCCATGGCCTTGGAGGAGGCGAGACTAAACTCGCAGCCGCAGTAGAGCTGGTTGTAGAACTGATACTCCTTGAGCAGTTGATTGCGCCGTTCCTGCAGCCCGTCCTTGCGCCAGTTTTGAGCCCAGAAGGTCGTGCCAGGGACGGCCTCGGCTGCTGCCAGACCGGCTGCGTTCACCTGCGCCAGGTCCTTCCATCGCGAGGAAGCGAGCGTCGTGGCAAAGAAGCCGATTCCGGTCTGCTGCGCCATGTGGGCCGTGGCCAGCATTCGGTAGGCAAAGCACGCCTCGCAACGTCGTCCGCGCTCGGGCTCGCGCTCCAGCCCTTTCATGGCCTCCCGCCAACTGGCGTGGTCGTAGTCGCCGTCTATCCAGCGTAGGCCCAGCGTCTCGGCGTGGCGCTTGCTCTCCTCCTTGCGTATCTCGTATTCGCGCGCCGGAAAGATGTTGGGATTGAAGTAGAAGATCGTGGGGCGCAGGTCGTGCGCCATCAACCATTCGACGATGGCCGACGAGCAGGGCGCGCAACAGGCGTGGAGCAACACTTCTCCCGCTATGCCCTCGGGTAGGATAATATGGCTGCGTTTCTTTTTCAAAGCGAGTTGTTTTGGTTGTTTTCCCCTTATAAGCAGGTATCATGGTGAAGAAAAGGGCGCGCGGCTTCTTTCTTCTGCCGATAAATCGCTAATTTTGCACCCTATGGAGAAAGGAAAGATGACCCCAGGCCGCCCCCATATCGCCATTGTCGATCCCAACGTGTTGGCCACGATAGGATTGCGCCAGCTCTTGCAGACCGTGGTGCCGATGATGGCCGTGGATGTTTACCCCACCTTCGACGCCTTCCTTGCCGGGGGCGGTGAGGGCTGCTACCACTATTTCGTGGCCCAGTCCGTGGCCGTGGCCCACCACCTTTGGTTTATGGACCGTCGTCGCAAGACCCTCGTGCTGACCCTCTCCTCCGACCCCCACTCCCAGTTGGCTGGCTTCCGCCACCTCTGTGTGGGCGTGGCCGAGGAGGCGCTCGTCTGCGAGGTGCTGCGCCTTGTGCAGCAAGGCCACTCGGGCGGTCGCAACCTGCCGACGGCCGAGACCGACGCGCCGCGTCCCACCCTCACCCCGCGCGAGGTGGAGGTGCTCTCGCTCGTGGTCCGCGGACTGATGAGCAAGGAGATCGCCGACCGCCTCCATATCAGCCTGCCGACCGTCAACACCCATCGCAAGAACATCTGCGAGAAACTGGGCGTGAAGAGCGTCCCCGCCCTCACCGTCTATGCCGTCATGCACGGCTATGTGGAGCTGCGCCAAATAGAAGGCAAGGGCTGACCTCTTCTCTTGCGTCAATACCCGTGGGGCTGGCGTCAATAGACGCGGGGGCCGAAGATGGCCGTGCCCACGCGCACCTGGTTGCTCCGGCACGTGACGGCTATCTGGTAGTCGTGGCTCATGCCCCAGGAGCGGACGCAGAAGCGAGGGGCGTCGGCAAAATAGCGCGCCTTCACCTCGTCGAAGAAGTCGGCTGCCGTGAGCATCTCGCGGCGTATCTGGTCCTCGTCCTCCACGTTGGACGCCATCATCATCAGGCCGCTGATGTGTACGTTCTTCATCTCGCGCCATTCTCCCGCCTCCAGCAGCTCGCGACAGGCCTCCAGGGTCAGTCCATACTTCGTCTCCTCCTCGGCGATATGGAGTTCGAGCAAGACGTCGATGACGCGGTCGTGCTTGGCCGCCTGCTTGTTGATCTCGCGGAGCAACTTGGGCGTGTCGACCGCCTCCACCATCGAGATATAGGGCGCGATATATTTCACCTTGTTTGTCTGCAGGTGGCCGATGAAGTGCCATTGGATGTCCTTTGGCAGCGTCTCCACCTTCTGGCGCAACTCCTGCTCGTGGCTCTCGCCGAAGATGCGTTGTCCCGCCTCGTAGGCCGGCAGAATATACTCGTTGGGATGATACTTGCTGATGGCCACCAGCTCCACCCCCTCGGGCAGATGGCCGAGCACCTCTTTTAAGTTTTTTGCTACATCTACCATCGTATGCTTTCTCCTATATGATTATGATGAAACAGTCTTCTGTCTTATTGGAAAACAGGAATACTGTCTTATTGGAAACTGGAATAACTGGAATACTGGAACAATTGGAATACTGGACCAATTGGAATATTGGAATACTGGAATGTTGGAACAATCCTACTGCTCCTCGTATTCCGGCTTCGCCACCTCGTTTTGTCCCTCGGCCTTGGCGCGGTTGTCGTGCTCGAAGACGTCCATCACCTTGGTGTCGGCAATGGCGGTAATCTCGTAGTCGATCATGGTCGATCCCATCACCTCATCGACATGCTTCACGGCCCCGCTCACCGAGGCAGCCTGCACGAGATAATAGACGCTCGTGCGCTTCTCCTTCTGCGTCTTGTCGTCGAGCGTGATAAAGGCCAGTTTGCACTTGAACCACTTGTCGTCGCCGTCGGCGTCGCTGAAGAAGATCTCGCCATAGGTGGCCGGCGTGATGGCCTTCACCTCAAACTCTCCGTTGATGTATGCACCCATCTCCTTGGTGATGGCTTCCTCGGCCTCGCCGAAGGTGTAGGCATCCACCACGTAGGTCTCCGTGGTTTTCTTGTTCTGTCCGTCCTCCATCATCTTGTCGTAGCGGACGCGGGTCTCAAACCAGTTGGCTGTTCTGCTTCTCATTATATATATATGTATGTTTTCTTTTTTATCTGATCTCTTGTCTTGCGTGGGCCCGTCCCGCTTGCCGAGATAGGCCCCGAAAAGTGGCGGCTACCCCTCGGGAAGACCGCTTTCGACCTGCAAAAGTAGCAAGAAAATCCCACAAATGCCCCGCGGGGGCAAAGTTTTTCGCCTTTGCCTTTGCCGTTTGGCCGAATTGGTGTAACTTTGTGGCAAAATACAAGTTTCATACACAAGAGTCAATCCCCGTGCAATCGGGGCAACCGTATTAAATAACTAAAAGAATTATGCCGGAAATCTCAGCACGTGGCCTTATTGTGCCCGAATCGCCTATCCGCAAGCTCGCACCCCTGGCCAATGCAGCCAAGGCGCGCGGCACGAAAGTTTATCACCTGAACATCGGCCAGCCCGACGTGCATACGCCGCAATGTGGTCTCGACGCTCTGAAGAAGGTCGATGCCAAAGTGTTGGCCTATTCGCCCAGCCAGGGCATTGAGAGCTATCGCAACAAGCTCGTGGGCTACTACGCCAAGCACAACATCAATCTGGTGCCCGACGACATCATCGTCACCACGGGCGGCTCCGAGGCCTTGCTCTTTGGCTTCATGGCCACCCTCAACCCTGGCGACGAGATCATCATCACCGAGCCCGCCTATGCCAACTACATGTCCTTTGCCCTGATGGTGGGCGCCAAGGTGCGCTCCATCCATACGAGCATCGACAATGGCTTTGCCCTGCCCGCCGTCGAGGAGTTTGAGAAACTCATCAACGCCAACACGCGTGCCATCCTCATCTGCAACCCCAACAACCCCACGGGCTATGTCTATACCCGCCAGGAGATGGAGCAGATCCGCGACATCGTGAAGAAGCACGACCTCTACCTCTTCGCCGACGAGGTCTATCGCGAGTATATCTATACCGACGAGCCCTACACCTCGGCCATGCACCTGGAGGGTATCGAGAACAACGTCATCCTCGTCGATTCCGTCTCCAAGCGCTACTCTGAGTGTGGCATCCGTATCGGCGCCATCATCACCAAGAATACCGAGGTGCGCAAGGCCGTGCTGAAGTTCTGCCAGGCCCGTCTCTCTCCCCCCTTGATGGGTCAGATCATCGCCGAGGCCTCGCTGGAGGCTCCCGAGAGCTATATCGAGGGCGTGCAGAAGGAGTATGTGGAGCGTCGCAACTGCCTCGTCAATGGTCTGAACCAGATCCCGGGCGTCTTCTCTCCGATGCCGAAGGGTGCGTTCTACACGGTCGCCAAGTTGCCCGTGGACAATGCCGAGAAGTTCTGCCGCTGGCTCCTGGAGGAGTTCTCCTACGAGGGCGAGACCGTCATGATGGCCCCCGCGAGCGGCTTCTACAGCACCAAGGGTGCCGGCCTCGACGAGGTGCGCCTGGCCTATGTGCTCTGCTGCGACGAGCTGCGCAAGGCCCTCGTCTGCCTGGAGAAGGGCCTGGAGGCTTATCCCGGCCGCGTGAAGTAAGTCTATCGCATTCCCCTTATAGGGAGCGGGGAGTCGCCCAAGGAGCGGCTCCCGGCTCCTTTCCCTTTATATGATGCCGGACGATTGTGGTCCGGTCTGCTACGCATTCATCTCAATAGAAACACTATGAATTTCCCCCTGTTTATCGCACGCCGTATCTACGGCAAGGGAGCTGGAAGTCAGAAGGTGGCCAAGCCTGCCATCCGCATCGCCACGGCAGGTGTGGCCATCGGTCTGGCCGTGATGATCGTCACGGTGAGCGTGATCCTCGGTTTCAAACATACGATCCGCGACAAGGTCGTGGGCTTCGGAAGCCATATTACCGTGGCCAATATCGCCAGCCTGATGTCCTCCGACCAGTATCCGATACAGATGGACGACTCCATGACGACCGTCCTCCGCGCCATACCGGGCGTGCGCCACGTGGAGCGCTACGCGATGACACAGGGCATCCTCAAGACCGACGACGACTTCCTGGGCGTGGCCCTCAAGGGCGTCGGTCCTGAGTACGACACGACCTTCATCCACCAAAATATGGTGGAGGGGTCGATTCCCCATTTCTCCGACTCCTCCTCCACGCAGCGGCTGCTCATCTCGAAGACCATTGCCGACCAGTTGCGCGTGAAGTGTGGGGAGCGCATCTTCGCCTATTTCATCAACCACCAAGGGGTGCGCACGCGCCGCTTCACCATCACGGGCATCTACGAGACCAACCTCAAGCAGTATGACCAGCAGATGTGCTTCACCGACCTCTATACCGCCAACCGCCTCAATGGTTGGCAGGAGGACCAGTTTAGCGGGGCGGAGATGCTGGTGAGCGACTTTGGCCAGATCGACGAGGTGGAGCACCAGGTCGTGAAGCGCGTCAACCGCACCACCGACCACCATGGCGAGACCTATTCCTCCGCCACGGTCACGGAGATGAACCCGCAGATCTTCTCCTGGCTGGAACTCATGGACCTCAACGTCTGGCTCATCCTCGGACTGATGATCGCCGTGGCGATTGTCACGATGGTCTCGGGCCTGCTCATCATCATCCTGGAGCGCACGCAGATGATCGGCCTACTCAAGGCCCTGGGAGCCAAAAACCAGCAGGTGCGCCACGTCTTCCTGTGGTTTGCCACGTTCGTCCTGGCCAAGGGCCTTCTTTGGGGCAACGCCTTGGGCCTGGGCCTCATCGCCCTCCAGCACCTCACGGGCTTCGTGCGCCTCGATCCCCAGACCTACTACGTCAGCACGGTCCCCGTGGAGATCTCCTGGCCTATCGTCCTGGCCCTCAACGTGGCCACGCTCCTGGTCTGCGTTGCCGCCCTCGTCGTCCCCTCCTTCCTTGTCTCCCGTATCCATCCTGCCAAGAGCATGCACTACGAGTAGGGCCAATTCTCCTTACCGTTTGCGGGCCTCCTGCATACATTCCCCTCCCACGACAAAGGGCTGGATCCCGATTCGGAATCCAGCCCTTTGCCTTTATAGATGATCAGCTGCTATGGCAGCCGAGGGGAGTATTAATCGTCGCCCCAATTTTTGCTGTTCGATTGTCCCCACAAGTCTTTGTAATCGTCTTTGGACGTCTCCTCGCCGACCACATCAAATTTGCTGATGCACACATCGTTAAGACTGCCTCGGTAGACGCTGCCATGCAGAAAGCCTCCGCTGCAGAGGGAGTCGAGGATGATCACATCTATCTTGGGAGCGATATAAATCTTCTTCATTTTGTGTCGCTGTTATTGTCGTTTTGTTATTTGATAATGACTTTCTTTCCGTTTACTACATACATTCCCTTGGGCAAGCCCTCCAGGCTATTGTCGCGGCGCACCATCTGTCCGTGCATGTTGAATACGCCCTCTATGCCGCGCTTGTAGGAGGTGCTATTGCTGCTGCCGTGGATGTCGTCGATGCTCGTGGCGCTGTCCTCTACGCCGTCGATCATGAGCGAGACCGTGCTTGCGGCTAGCGGGTTGTTCAGCTCAAACCAGCAGCGGAACGCCTTCAGTCCGTATGAATATGGCTTGCCGTCGCTCATATTGCCGTGCGGCACCTGTATCAGCTTTCCCTTATACATGAAGTAGTCGCCGTTGAGGTCGTCTCTGCCCGAGATTATCTCGCCATTGTCGTATGTCTTCGCCATTGTGCCTTTGCAGACCATCTTGCCATAGTTGCCGTCGATGGTTTCGAACTGTATTTTTGATTCCCATGTGTCGGTGTCTACATGCTGCATCAGCTTCTCCCTATCGAGCGACACCATCGTGATGTCGTAGTGGTCGCCTTTCAAGGTCTTCGTCAGTCGGTTGTACTCGTCCTTAGATTTCTCGTAGTTGGTGCCCAGCCATTCGCTGTTGTCCTCGCCCTCTGATGTATAGAAGCGGTCTACGGTGTACTCTGCCGACTTCACCTGTGTATATGGCGGGTACACGATATATGGCTCGAAGGCCTTGACCATCACCGAGTCGTCGTTTTGGGGCTCCACGGTCACAAACTGCACGCTATTCTCCGTCAGCGCCGCAAGTTTTGCCACCTTTACGGCGTCTCCGAACGTACGCTTCATCTGTCCCCATGTCAGGTCGACGGGCAGAATAAGCGAGTTCCACATATTGTCGTTCAGCTTGCGGTTCAGATGCAGCACGCTGTTCTTGTATTCGTCTGTCGCCATGGTCAGATAGCGCAGGTCGGTAGACTCCTCGTCGAGAATCAGCTCCGGGTTGCGTCGCGGTCCGGCATAAAGCAGTTTGAAGTTGTCCACGGCAGTCAGCTCGTTGGCATCAGCCTCCGACTCGGTTGTAGAATCTACGTAGAAGCCTATGCGGAGAGTCACGGGATTGGCGCTTGATATTTTTTCCCCATTCGGGGCTTTGTCGAGACATATCTGCACCTGGTTCTCATACTCTCCTTCGAAGAAGGCATGTCCGATACCGGCTCCTTCGTATGTCTTGCCATTGTGTGTTTGGGCAAGCTGATAGGCATCAGCCTGACTGATACCGTCGAGGGATGCTGCTGAGTATATCTCTTTAATCGGATTGTTGTTGGCATCGAGCACTGTAATGAACATGTTTGCAAGCGGTTTGCCGTTCTTAGTGATGTTCTCCGAACTGTTCGCTGTGCTGAATCCGTTGCATCGCAGCAGGTACCATCCTCCCTTGTGTACCTTCACGTCCTGATAGAATGTGAAGCCGCGCAGGCCTTTGGTGTAGCAATAGAAAAGCTTGCCGTATTTTTGTTGATGGCCCTCAGTCCTACCTGTAAAACCCCCATCTTGGGTGTTGCTAACTTTGTCATACGTCTTATACATCGTTTCATCTCCGAAACGCACGTGGCTGTTTACATCAGTAGTTGAGCTTACGCCTCCGATTTTCCAGTTTGCAGCACCGATATCATGTATTCTGAAATCAGGACATGTGATAAGGAAAGAGGCATCGACAGCCGACTCCATATATGCAGGGGCTGTGTTGAAGAGCAAGTAATACTCATTCTTTGTAATGACCTTCCATTCCTGGTTCTTGTATTCCGGGGTGTCCTCTGCTGCCAGGTTTGTCTCATAATCGCAGAATTTATTCTCGTCGTTGGGATAAGCAGTGAGATAACCTAAATGGGTAACTGGAAGGAATGAGTTGATTTCGACGAGATACACCTTGTTCTTATCTGAATAGTCCTTGGCTTTTACAAATCTGATAGCACAATTTTCATTTCTATCCATAAATACCCCATTTACCCCATCTTTATCCTTGAAGATTCCCATATATTGGCCAGTTCCAGAACCTTCCACTTTGTTTTGCAGGAAATACGTTGATGAACCATTATTCCATCTCATATAAATGGAATATGGTGAAACATTTAGCGAGGCATGAGTACCCCACTTACCACCAATACTCAGAAACTTTTTGGCACCGACATTATACAGACACACAATCTTATCTCCGTCGGTTTCAGCCGTTCCTTTGCTTGTACAATTTGCTGACGAAGGATCAATGCCAAAAAGTTTGTCAACACCTCCAATAGTATTTTCTGTTCCGTTGTTTTCCGTCGCTTTATTTTGTGCCGAAGCCTGCCCTATGGGGACAAGAATCCACACGAGTAGCATGGCTGCGAAAAGTTTCCAAAGGCTGGATGATGCCTTGGAAGATTGCAATGTTGTAGTTCTCATAAAAATTGATCCTGTGTATAAACTTGTTTTGATTTATTTCTCTGTCCGAAGGGCATGGCGCTGCAGAGGCAGCTCCTATGGTGATAGAAGCTACTCTGTTTGCTAAGTCCTTGTCGAATGGTAATAATGGGTGGTTGTGGTCAATCAAGCCACTGGCGTATCCTGAAGATATCCTTCCCTCCTTTGCGTCTCTATGGTGTGTGTGGCGCGAAGATCTGCCTAAAAACGACCGATCCGGGCCTTGTCTCCATTTTGACGGCGCAAAATTACTGTAATTTCTCTAAACTGCCAACTTTTTATCTGTTAATTTGTATTGTTTTCATTCCAAAAGCCAGTTTTACCCCCCCCCGCTCTTGATCTGTGTCAATCTCTAAGTCTTGTTTGTTCGCCAGTCTTGTAATGGTAATAACGCGCTTTTGGTGATGAAAGCTTCCTCCCTCCTGCCGTCTTCTCCTCGTGTCTTCTGCCCTCTTTTGTCCTCTTCTGTCTTGTTTCCTTTCTTCGGTAAGCCTTCGGGATTTCTTCGGGGTAGCGCATCTTATTACCCTCAAATCCGCAACTAAGCCCTTCAACGTCCTTCTTGCGTGTACACGTCCTCT
>OISZ01000290.1_pt1 | contig 12461 bp, 9 predicted proteins | sample 1586591 | NCBI WGS metagenome assembly OISZ01 (sample SAMN02674970, study PRJEB24791) | human gut metagenome, SKBSTL043 | isolation source: stool | host: Homo sapiens | place: USA
ACGTGTGCTCTTCCGATCTCCACATTCAGTACGGTAGCGGGAATGCTGATTATTGTCAGTTCGCTGGTTATTTATTTTAAAGGAGCGGAGATTGTAAAATACATCAGTACAAGGAAATAAACAGAACGGCTAAAGCAGCATGATATGATTTTACTCACACAATTAGAAGAAAGCATCAGGCTCTTTCCAGAACTTCATATCCTTGCGGATAGAATTATGTGAGAAAGCACAGAAAAATGACTATAAAAATGGCATATGAAGTGGTTATGCTCTATCATCTTCATATGCCATCTTATTTTTTAGGGACATTTACTGGATATCCCTAATTATAGTATATTTCATGATGAACTTGATTTATTGAGTCAATTTACTATAGCTGATAAGGTAATACTAAATAAACCAATGACGATCATCGGTGAATCTGGTGATATTGGGCAGTTACAATGGTATGGTATTCTATTCTACACTGATTACCCGCTTTGCCCAATCCCCTGCTTGCTTTGCACTTCCATTGCATAGCCGTCCTGCCTGCCATCCGATTTGAGGATATAGCGCCTTGAGCTGTTTCACGCTACCTGTAATAGAACTTCCGCCGGAAGTGGCAAATGGAATGACGGTCTTACCGGAGAAGTCATATTTCTCAAAAAATGCATTGACCGGACGAGGACACAAATCCCACCATATCGGATAACCGAGGAATACTACGTCGTAATCTTTCAGATTGAGTGTCTCCCCACCCAATGCAGGACGTGAATTTTCATCCGCCATTTCTACCGAACTACGGCTTGCTTTGTTATTCCAATTAAGGTCTGCCGAAGTGTAGGCTACAGCCGGAGTAATCCGATACAGCTTACCGTTAACTGCTTGAGCAATGGCACCGGCAATTTTTTCCGTAGTTCCAGTACAGGAGAAATAGGCCACGAGAATTTTCTTATCGGATTGCATACCGGTATCCGTTGTCTGTTTTTGTGCTTTCGATGAGCAACTGAAAGTTAGTAAACTCATAATTACCAATATAAATTGTTTCATTTTATTATGATTTGATTTTTTTTATTTGTCACGATGGGGTGACCTGAGCATCTCCTTATACCTATCATACGTTATGTATATTTGTTAAATCATTTCGCGCTGGAAAGCGGCTTTAGCATCTTCACCAACGGCATTTTTCGCCCATACGTCTTTTGCCAGATTGAACGCCGCCCATGCTTTCGGCCAACCGGCATAAAAACCGATGTGGGTAATGATTTCGGCAATCTCAGTACGGGTAATGCCGTTCTTCTTTGCCGACTGCAGATGAAATACGAGCGAATTGTCTGTAATACCCTGACTGATAAGTGAGGTAACGGTTACTAAACTACGGTCGCGCAGACCAAGCTTGTCGGTGCGACTCCACACTTCTCCGAAAAGAACATCGTCGTTGAGCTCCGCAAATTTAGGGGCGAACTCTCCTAATCGGGTGCGCCCGGCTGTCTGTACTATTTTCTCCTGTGCCATAATATTGAAAGTTAAGATACTGAAATTAAAAGAATCCTGTTCATAGTCATTCCATTTACCGTATGAAGTTAGTGATATTTCCGGTTGTTTTCCAATTGCAAAATTACCGCGATTACGCAAACCGAATTGTATATGATTTACGGATATTTATACCCGAATCATTGATTCTGAAATTAGAGAGGTATGCAATTCAACATATCCGAACCGGGAATGACGAGAGCAAATAAGGGGAAGCAACCATCCTCAACAAAGCGAAAAGAGACGGAATGCCATAACAAGAACGTACCTTATTCAGACAGGCTTTTACTTTTTATTCTCCTCAGTATTTTAGGGAACTGCCAGAAAAACAGCAGCGTACAGCAAATGGCAGCCGTAGCATCGGATATGGCTTCTGCCGCATATACACCTGCTACTCCCATAAAATGCGGCAGTATCAACGCCAACGGTATCAGCAGGATTACCTTACGCAGCAATGCTATGAAAATGGATATTCTGGCCTGCCCCAACGCCACGAACATATTCTGACAGGCACGCTGTAAACCGAAAATCGTCATACCGCCCAAGAATACAGGCATCGTCCAGCGAACAGTTTCTATCAGCCTTGCATCGCTCGTAAAGGCGGATGCCACAATCGCAGGGAAGCAAATCATAAACAGCATCAGGACGAGATTGAAAGAAAACATTGTAATCAGCGCAATCCGGAAGCACTCCTTCACACGCTGCTTGTCGCCATGCCCGTAGTTATAGCTTGTCACCGGAACAAACCCCTGCGCAAACCCCGTCAGCGGCACGCTGGCAAACTGCATAGACGTTTGCAGGACGGTAAGCGCACTGACATAGATATCTCCGAATTCTTTCAGACTGCTGTTGAGCACAAACCCCACCAAGCTTTCCGTACTCGCCATGATAAAAGGCGATACGCCGAGCGCCAGCATGGAGAGCACGATACTCTTTTCCAGCTTCATATACCGCCTTTCCAAAGGCAGGGAAGCGCGCCGTGAGAAAAGGAAGGACAGCACCCACACCGCACTGCAAGCCTGCGACAGCACCGTAGCCAACGCAGCGCCTTTCACTCCCATATCCAACCAGAATATGAATATAGGATCAAGAATAATATTCAACAAAGCCCCTATCAACACCGAACACATGGCAACCGCAGGGCGCCCCTGTGCATTAATGAAAGCATTCAGTCCGGTAGACACTTCCACAAACAGCGTCCCCAACAGATAAATGGAAAGATAGTCCTCCGCATAGCCCAGCGTATGCTCCGAAGCACCCGTAAAAAGCAGGATAGGCTCCATAAAGGTATAGGCTATGAACGAAGTAAGCAAAGTGAAAAGAATCAACAGAGTAAAGCCATTGCCAAGTATCTTTCCGGCACGGCGACGGTTGCCCTGTCCGAGGGCAATGGCAGCTAACGGAGCACCGCCACCACCCACAATGGCGGAGAAAGAAGAAATCAGCACAACGAGCGAGATGGTCACCCCCACTCCCGCCAGCGCATCGGTTCCGATGCCCGGTATGTGTCCGATGTAAATACGGTCTACAATGCTGTAAAGCAGATTGACAAACTGTGCTGCCACCGCAGGCAGCGCCATCTTGAAAACCAAAGGCAGCATACGCTCCGTGCCCAGGCGTTCTTCGTACTTATTAGTCATGATTGGCAGAGTTTACTCTTATTCTCTTAGATTCTGTTGTTACGGAAAAGTGCTTATTTCCGGCTGACGATTGTACCCGTAGCCTGATTGGTAGGCATTACCAGCACCTCGGCCACTTGTATATGCTCGGGTACGGCAGCGGCAAAGTACACCACTTCGGCAATGTCGTCGCCTGTAAGCGGACGGATGCCCTTGTACACATTATCGGCAGCCGCCTTGTCGCCACGGAAACGCACTACGGAGAAATTCGTCTCCACCAAACCGGGCTTGATGTTGGTCACCCGTACGGGAGTATCCACAAGGTCGATGCGCAAGCCGTCTGACAACGCCTTTACGGCAGCCTTGCTGGCACAATACACACTACCGCCCGGATAGGCATAATCGCCTGCAATGGAACCCATATTGATGACATGGCCGCGTCCGCGTTCCACCATTCCGGGAACCACCAGACGGGTCATGGCAAGCAATGCTTTGATATTGGTATCAAGCACGATGTCCCATTCGTCCGGATTGCCTTCGTGTTCCTTGTCTACGCCGATTACCAGTCCGGCATTATTAATGAGGATATCTATCGCTTTCCATTCTTCGGGAAGCGAGTCAAGAGCCGCTTTCGCAGCCCCGCGGTCGCGTACGTCGAAAGGCAGCAGACAGACATCCGCGCGATATTCCGTTTCCAGTTCGCGCTTTACGGCAGTTAGCTTCTCTACATTCCGTCCGTTGAGAATCAGGCGGTAACCATTCATGGCAAACTTACGTGCACAGCCCTCTCCTATACCCGAAGAAGCACCTGTGATGAGTACTGTTTTCTTTTCCATTTCTTACGAAGACTTTAATGTTACGGACTGCAAAGTTAGGACTTATTTGCGAGTATCGGTCAATTACCCGCAATTTATAACTCATGACCCTGTTTTGGGTTATTCGATTTTTCTTTTCCCAAGTATTTCCTTCCATTTCTTTTGCGAGTTCTTTGGAGGCGTTTTATGAGAACAAAGCGGGTGTGTGGCGAATAAAAAGAGGAAACATCCGTCTCCAAAGAACTCGCAAAAGAATGCTGAACAATTTTTAAACAAACTCTAAAGTTTTCAAGAAAATATGTACCTTTGCGCCACTTTTTTTTATGACTGACTATATCAGGTAGAGATTTGTTTAATTAGTTTGGATAAAGTAAGAAACGCTTATGCAAAAGTCCGACTGCATCATCGGTGTAGAGCACGTATCGAAATTTTTCGGAGACAAAGCCGTACTGAATGATGTGAATTTGTCTGTCCGCAAGGGCGAGTTTGTAACGATATTGGGACCGTCCGGTTGCGGAAAGACGACACTGCTGCGTCTGATTGCGGGCTTCCAGACAGCTTCGGAAGGAGTGATTACCATTGCAGGAAAAGACATCACGCAGACACCACCCCACCGCCGCCCGGTGAATACGGTGTTCCAGAAGTACGCCCTGTTTCCCCACCTCAACGTATTCAATAATATTGCTTTCGGCCTCAAGCTGAAGAAGCTCCCCGCCGCCACTATCGAAAAGAAAGTGAAGCAGGCGCTCCGCATGGTGGGCATGACCGACTATGAAGACCGCGATGTAGACTCCCTTTCCGGCGGACAGCAACAGCGCGTTGCCATAGCCCGTGCCATCGTCAACGAACCCGAAGTGCTGCTCCTCGACGAGCCCCTTGCCGCCCTCGACCTGAAAATGAGCAAGGACATGCAGATGGAACTCAAAGAGATGCACCAAAAACTGGGCATCACCTTCATATACGTCACCCACGACCAGGAAGAAGCCCTCACCCTGAGCGATACCATCGTCGTGATGAGCGAAGGCAGGATACAGCAAATCGGCACTCCGACAGACATCTACAACGAACCTATCAACTCTTTCGTAGCCGACTTCATCGGCGAGAGCAACATACTGAACGGTGTCATGGTGCACGACCGGCTCGTCCGCTTCTGCGAACACGAGTTCGACTGCGTGGATACCGGTTTCGGCGACCGTACACAGGTGGACGTCGTAATCCGTCCGGAGGACATCTACATCTTCGAACCCTCGGATGCGGCGCAACTCACGGGAACCGTAACAAGCTCCATCTTCAAAGGCGTGCACTACGAAATGCTGGTACAGACCCGCGAGGGCTACGAGCTGATGGTGCAGGATTACCACTGCTTCGAGGCAGGCCGTGAAGTGGGTCTGCTGGTAAAACCTTTCGACATCCACGTAATGAAGAAAGAACGCACCTGCAACACTTTCGAGGGCAAGCTCCTGGACGAAACGCACGTGGAATTCCTGGGTTGCAGCTTCGAATGCAGTCCGGTGCAAGGCATCGGTCCCGAAACGCCCGTAACGGTGGAAGTGGACTTCCAAAACGTCATCCTGGAGGATAACGAAGAAGACGGACGACTGACGGGCGAAGTGAAATTCATCCTCTACAAAGGAAACCATTATCACCTCACCGTGTTTACCGACTGGGACGAGGACATCTTCGTAGACACCAACGACGTTTGGGACGACGGAGACCGCGTGGGCATACGGATAGCGCCCGAAAACATCAGAGTGATAAAACGATAAGATATCATCCCGTCATCTTACCGTCCATAATCCTAATATAATAAAGCAATACTTGATTAAATAGAGTAGCGCTTGATATAAGATATAATAGAGTAATGTTTGATAAGTTATCCCATTTCTTCCTGCGACGACGCAACTGGACACTGCCCTACGCACTGTTCCTGCTGATATTTGCGATAGTGCCGCTACTGCTGATTGTGCTGTACGCCTTTACGGATGCCGACGGAGCTTTCACCTTTGCCAACTTCCGCAAGTTCATGATGCACCCGGAGGCGATGAACACCTTCATCTACTCCATCGGCATCGCCCTCATCACCACGCTGACCTGCCTGTTGCTGGGTTATCCGGCGGCATACATCCTCAGCCAGAAGCAGTTCAACACTTCGCAGACCATGGTGGTGCTGTTCATCCTGCCCATGTGGGTGAACATACTGATACGCACACTCGCCACAGTGGCGCTGTTCGACTTTCTGAACCTGCCTTTGGGCGAAGGCGCACTTGTGTTCGGCATGGTCTACAACTTCCTGCCGTTCATGATATACCCCATCTACAACACTCTGCAGAAAATGGACCGCAACCTCATAGAAGCCGCCCAAGACCTCGGAGCCAACCCCTTGCAGGTATTCGGCAAAGTAATCCTGCCCCTCTCCATGCCGGGCATCATGAGCGGCATCGTAATGGTGTTCATGCCTACGGTAAGCACCTTTGCCATAGCCGAACTGCTGACGATGAACAACATCAAACTCTTCGGAACAACCGTGCAGGAGAACATATACAACGGAATGTGGAACTACGGTGCAGCCCTGTCGCTCATCATGCTGTTGCTGATAGGCGTCACCATCCTCTTTACGAACGAAGAGGACGGCGCATCCAATGAAAGCGGAGGTGTGATATGATGACGCGTATTCTTGCCAAAGGGTATCTGTGGCTGCTGCTTGCGCTGCTGTACTCGCCTATCCTTATCATCATGGTATTCTCTTTCACCGAAGCCAAAGTGCTGGGCAACTGGACGGGATTCTCCACCAAGCTGTACAGCTCCCTCTTCACAGGCGGCATGCACCACTCGCTGACGAGCGCCATCTGGAACACATTTGCCATTGCCATGTTAGCAGCCACCGCCAGTACGGCGTTGGGCAGCATCGCGGCCATCGGCATCTTCAACCTGCGCACACGCACGCGCCGGGTAATGAACTTCGCCAATGCCATTCCGATGATGAATGCGGACATCATTACGGGCGTGTCGCTGTTCCTGCTGTTCGTCAGTTGCGGTATCTCGCAGGGATTCACAACCGTGGTACTGGCGCACATCACATTCTGTACCCCTTATGTAGTGCTGAGCGTAATGCCCCGCTTGAAGAAGATGAACCAGAACGTGTACGAAGCCGCCCTCGACCTTGGCGCCACTCCCTTTCAGGCATTGCGCAAGGTAATTCTGCCGGAGATACTTCCGGGCATGATCAGCGGCTTCATCCTTGCCTTCACGCTCTCTATCGACGACTTCGCAGTAACCATATTCACCATTGGAAACGAAGGACTGGAAACGCTCTCCACCTACATCTACGCCGATGCGCGTAAAGGCGGACTGACACCGGAGCTGCGTCCTCTGTCCACCCTTATTTTCATTACGGTGCTGGTGCTGCTGATTGTCATCAACAAGCGTGCGGAACGTGCACGGAAGAAATAAGTCCGCCTGCGTCTCGCAAGATAAGAGTATTCGTCCCGCAGCACGGAGAGATTCATCCCGTAAGCCGAAAAACGAAAGCATAGTCAAGATAAACCTGCTGAATAAAAAATGAAAAGATTAACAGACATATTCCTTCTCCTTTGCCTCGTCCTCGCAGCCGTCTCGTGCAAAGATTCGGGTGAAGAGCGCAGCCACGTACTGAAAGTCTACAACTGGGCCGACTACATCGACGAAGATGTACTGGCCGAATTTCCCGCCTGGTACAAGCAGCAGACGGGCGAGGACATCCGCCTCATCTACCAGGTGTTCGACATCAACGAAATCATGCTCACCAAGATAGAGCGCGGCCACGAAGATTTCGACGTGGTATGCCCCTCGGAGTACATCATCGAGCGGATGCTGAAGAAAGACCTTCTCCTGCCCATCGACCGCAACTTCGGCAAGACCCCGGACTATCTGCCCAACATCTCCCCCTACATCCGCCGGGAACTGAACAAGACCAGCCAGCCGGAACGCACCACCACCGACTATGCCGTACCCTACATGTGGGGCACAGCCGGCATCCTCTACAACCGCAACTTCATCACCCCCGACGAAGCCGGCAGTTGGCACTGTCTTTGGAACCCCAGGAACAAAGGCAAAATCCTGATGAAAGACAGTTACCGCGATGCCTACGGAACCGCCATCATCTACGCCCATGCCCGACAGCTTGCCGACAGCACCGTCACCGTGGAGCAACTGATGAACGATAACTCTCCCGAAGCCATAGCCCTTGCCGAGAAGTATCTGAAAGCCATGAAGCCCAACATCGCAGGCTGGGAAGCCGACTTCGGCAAGGAGATGATGACCAAGAACAAAACATGGCTCAACCTCACCTGGAGCGGCGACGCCGTATGGGCCATCGAAGAAGCCCGTGCCGTGGGCGTGGACCTTGCCTACGAAGTGCCGCGCGAAGGCAGCAACATCTGGTACGACGGCTGGGTAATCCCTAAATATGCAGGCAATCCCAAAGCTGCCGCTTACTTCATCAACTACCTCTGCCGGCCCGACATCGCCCTGCGCAATATGGACGCCATAGGCTACGTCAGCGCCGTTGCCACTCCTGAAATCATGGAAGCCAAACGGGACACCGCCATCGCGACACGTTCCGACCTCAGCTATTTCTTCGGTGAAGGTGTGGGTGCGGACAGCCTGCAAATAAACCCCGTGCAATATCCCGACAGGAAAGTGGTGGAACGCTGCGCCATGATACGCGACTTCGGCAACCGCACCGAACTCGTACTCGAAATGTGGAGCCGTGTGAAAGGCGACAACCTCAACACGGGCATCGTACTGCTGATATTCTCCGTGTTTGGAGTATTGTTCGTCTGGCTGGTATACGGCAAGATACGCAAATATCGGCAGAAACAACGCCGCCACCGAAGACGGAGAAGAAGATGATTAAAAAATCCCGCATATAGGATTTTTAATTTATAATGCTTAATTTTGGCCTTCGATAAATTCAAAAGCACAACGCTGGGATTATAATTCATAAATCTTAAATCATAAATCTAAAAATGCTTACTCAAATTATCAACGGACGCATATTCACCCCGCAAGGCTGGCTGAATGAAGGTTCCGTCCTGATGCGCGACGGAAAAATACTCGAAGTGACCAACTGTGACCTCGCCCAGACGTCGCTTGTCGAGCTCCTGGCGTGCGAAGTTCTTCGGCAGGATGCCCTTGAGCTTGTTGTTCTCGGCCTCGATCTGGCGCATGGCCTCGTCGATGGCCTTGCCGATCTCGGGCGTGTGCGCGGCCGCTGCGATGGTCTTCCAGCGGGCGCTCTCGGGAACGAAGAAGATGTTCTCACTCGCGTATTCGTCGCGGTCCTCCTCGAAGCCCTCGCCCTCCTCAACGAGTTCCTGGTATTTCTGGTCGAACTTGTCGGAGATGTACTTCAGGAAGATGAGGCCGAGCACGACGTTCTTGTATTCGGAAGCGTCGATGTTGCCGCGCAGCTTGTCGGCAGCGCTCCAGATCTGTTCCTCGAAGCCGATCTCGGCGGTATTGTCCTTCTTCTTTGCCATGTCTTGTATTATCCTCCTGCTCGTCCTATTCGCTGATCTTGGTGTCGGCCCACAGCTCGCACTGTTCCATGACGGTCTTCATGGCGTCCTCGACACCTTCGGGCGGATACTTGTATTTGCGCAGCAAACGTTTGATGGCACGCCGCATGCCGGCCCTGGCGCTTTCCTTCTTCTGCCAGTCGATCGTGGCGTTGCTCCGCATCGCATCGGTCAGCTCGCGGGCTATCGAGACGAGCTGGTCGTTGTCGTAGAAGTCTTTGACCGCCTGCGGCTGGGTGATTGCGTCGTAGAACGCCATCTCCTCGTCGCTCAAGCCGAGCTTCTGCGCGTCGTCGCGGTCCTTCATGATCTCCTTGGCCATGTTGACGAGCTCTTCGATGACCTGCGCGTTAGTGAGCATGCCGTTGAGATACGCGTTCAACGTGTTCTGGAGCATCTCGCTGAACTTCTGGGATTTGACCACGCTGGTGCGCCCGTACGCCCGCACCTTCTCCTTGATGAGGCGTTTCAGGCTCTCTATCGCGATGTTCTTCTCCTTCATGCCGGCGACCTCCTGGAGGAACGCCTCATCGAACAGGGAGATCTCCACGCTGTCCTTCTCGAACAGGTTGAGCACGCCGTCCGCATGCACGCTCTGCTGGAGGATCTCGCTCACCTGCTTGTTGAACTCCGTGTACGTCATGCCGCTGCCCCCGCCGGAGCCACGTCCGGTCAGGCGAAGGACCTGCACGCGCAATACGGATAGGTAAGCCGCCTCATGCGCGTCCTCTTCGCTTACCATGCTTTTGCACAGGCTCAGCGCCTGGTTCATGAGCTGGCATTGCTTGAGGAACGATTCCGTGTCTTCGTGCCGTTCCGGATCGAGCAGCCAGTCGGTTCCCTCCGCGATGGCGTCGGCAAGCGCCTCCCTGCTGTTCTGGAAGATGAGTTTGTGGTAATTGAAGCCGTACATGAGATCACGGCACACGTCGAGCTTTTCGAGGAATTTCGGATAGGCGGTCTCGGCGATGTTCATGTCGCCGTAATTGTGCTGGTCACGGCTGGTATAGTCCTTCATCGCCCGCTTGAGCGCGCCTGCAATGCCGATGTAATCCACGACCAGACCGCCCTCCTTGCCCTTGCACACGCGGTTGACGCGGGCGATGGCCTGCATGAGGTTGTGGCCCTTCATCGGCTTGAACACGTACATGGTGGACAGGCTGGGCACGTCAAAGCCAGTGAGCCACATATCCACGACGATGGCGATCTTGAGGGAATCGGAATCGTCCTTGAACCTGCGTTCCATCTCCTTCTTGTGCGTGGTGCCGCCACACACGTCGAACCATTCCTCCGGATCCTGGTTCGACATGGTCATCACCACGCCGACCTTGTCCTTCCATTCGGGGCGCAGCTCCATGATCCTGTAGTAGATCTTCATCGCGATCGGCCGGCTGTACGCCACGATCAGGGCCTTGCCGGCCAGGACGTCGGCGCGGTTGTTCTCGTAATGGTCCACGATGTCGCGGCACAACGCGTCGATGGTCTCGGGAGTGTCGAAGATGGCATCGAGGCCGCCGAGGTCGTGCTTGGACTTCTCCACGCTCGCCTCGTCGGCCTGGTCCGCGAACTCCTTGTAGACCGCGTCGATGCGGCCCAGCGCGTTCTCGTCAAGATGGAGCGAGACCACACGGCTTTCGTAGTAGACCGGCTTGGTGGATTCGTCCTCGACGGACTGGGTCATGTCGTACACGTCGATGTAATCGCCGAAGATCTCGCGGGTGTTGCGGTCATCCGTGGAGATCGGCGTTCCGGTGAAACCGATATAGGACGCGTTCGGCAGCGCCTTGCGCACGACACGGGCCGCGCCGACCGACACATGACCGTCCGCGTTGATCCGTTCGGTCAGGCCGTACTGGCCGCGGTGAGCCTCGTCCACCATCACCACAACGTTGCTCCGGTCGCACAACGGCTCGTCGCCGTCCGAGAACTTCTGCATGGTCGTGAAGATGATGCCGTTCGCCTCACGACCCTCAAGCAGTTCCTGAAGATTCCTGCGGCTCTCGGCCTGGACCGCCTTCTGGCGCAGGAACCTGGCGCAGCGGCTGAATTGTCCGAAAAGCTGGTCGTCGAGATCGTTGCGGTCGGTGATGACCACGATGGTCGGGCTTTCAAGATAACGCTGCAGCAGATGCGCGAAGAACACCATCGAAAGCGATTTTCCGCTTCCCTGGGTATGCCAGAACACGCCAATCTTGCCATCCCCATTGACGGCCTCCTCCGCTCTGACGATGGCTTTCCTTACCGCGAAATACTGGTGGTACGCGGCGATGATCTTCACCACTTTCTCGGAGGAATCGTTGAAGCACACGAAGTTCTGGATGATATCGAGCAGACGCTCCTTTGGGAGCATGCCGTCAATCATGGTGCTCCATGTCGCGGCCTTCGTTCCGGAATAGTCGCCGTCAACCGACTTCCAAGTCACGTAACGATCCTCGTCGGATGTGATCGTGCCGACCCTGGTCTGGGTCATATCGCTCATCACGCAGAACACGTTGGGCACGAACATGCTCGGTATCTGCTTCATGTACTGGCGCAATTGCAGGTACGCGTGTGAAGCGTCCGTCTCCTCTCTCGACGGGGACTTCAGCTCGAACAACACCAACGGCATGCCATTCACGAAAATGATGACATCGGGACGTTTCTCGGAATACTCCACGAACGTCCACTGGTTCACGACATGGAAATCGTTGTTCTCGGGATCGTCGAAATCAAGCAGCCGGACGATGTCATCACGCTCTTCCTTGCCGTCAAAGAAGTGCACTTCGACTCCTGATTGCAGGTAGTCATTGAATATCTCGTTGCGCTGCTCCAAGCTGCCGATCTCGACATTCTGAATCTTCCGAATGGCCTCCTCGACGGCTGCTTCCGGCAGATTTCTGTTGATTCGTCGCAACGCATCCGGGAGAATATCAGGAAGGAATACGTCGCGATACGAGTCGTCGGTGCGACGGACGTCG
>OISZ01000316.1_pt1 | contig 12000 bp, 7 predicted proteins | sample 1586591 | NCBI WGS metagenome assembly OISZ01 (sample SAMN02674970, study PRJEB24791) | human gut metagenome, SKBSTL043 | isolation source: stool | host: Homo sapiens | place: USA
CTTCTGTGCAGGATGTGGCCGATGCGGTCGGTGTTACCAAGCAGGGAGTTTTGCGATATTTTCCTAGCAAAGATAACCTGCTTGCCGCGGTGTATCACGAGAATTACAACACGTTTGGCAGTGTGGAAGACTTCATGGCCTCCGGCCTGCCTGGTTCAGTGCCCGATGATTTCAGATTGCCCGCGTATCTGAGGTTCTTGGTACATTGCAATTCCACGCGACCCATGCTTGTTCAGCTGTTCTCGATATTGCAGGTCGAATCGTTCAATCCTGCGCATCCGTTACATGACGAGTTTGCCAATCGTCGGGATTCAATATGGCAATACTATTCGACATACAACTGGAACCTGCCTTCCGAATTCACCTCGTTTGAGGAGATCCGGCCCACGTTGCGCCATGCTCTGGAGATCATGGATGGTGTGCAACTGAGGTGGTTACGGGGGCCGGCCATTGACTTATGCGATGAATGGGCCGATCTGGAGCCGGCGATATTTCCTTCGCCGATATGGGACGGGTATCGCTGATTCGCTGTGTGCCTTGAACCGAGGCTTGTGCTTGATAGCGGCAGTAAGTATGCGGGCGAACGAAGGGGTCGCATACATACGGTCGTTTTGGTGTATGTGATGCGCGCGGCGTAAGCGTGTTGTATGCTGTCAATAGATAAACTACCAATTGGTAATTAAAAAGCTGTTCGATTTCACTGAGGAAAGCGACTTCGTATGACCGACAACACTACGCCTGCCGCAACTGCTGAAACCTTACCGTACAAGAATCCTGATTTGCTCGCTGGTGAGCGGATCGCCGACTTGCTCTCTCGTATGACCCTTGAAGAGAAGGTCGGCCAGATGATGCAGCTTGACGCCCGCGGCGGCGATCTTGAGGATCTCATCGTGAATAAGCATGTCGGATCCATTCTGCATACCAGCCCCGAGGATTTATCTCGTGCCGCCAAGACCGTCAATGAGAAGACGCGTCTGGGCATCCCGTTGATTATCGGAGATGACTGCATCCATGGATACTCCTTCTGGCCGGGCGCCACTATTTTCCCGTCCCAGCTCGGCATGGCTGTCAGCTGGGATCCGGACAAGGTCAAGGCCGCCGGCCGCGCCACCGCCGAGGAGGTCTCTTGTACCGGCGTACATTGGACGTTTTCTCCTGTGTTGTGCATCGCCCGCGACACCCGTTGGGGCCGTGTGGACGAGACGTTCGGCGAGGATCCGTATCTTATCGGCGAAATGGCCTCCGCCATCGTCAAGGGCTATCAGGGCGGCGCCAAGGCCGGCGAGCCGCTCGCCAAGGATGCGATTCTGGCCTGCGCCAAGCATTTCGCCGGTTACTCCGAGACCCAGGGCGGCCGTGACGCCTCCGAAGCCGACCTCTCCCACCGCAAGCTCGAATCCTGGTTCCTGCCGCCGTTCGAACGCGTGGCCAAGGAAGGCTGCGGCACGTTCATGCTCGGCTACGAGTCCATCGAAGGCGTGCCGGTCACGTTCAACAAATGGCTGCTGACCGACAAGCTGCGCGGCGCATGGCAATACAATGGCACGCTGATCACCGACTGGGACAACGTCGGCCGCTCGGTATGGGAACAGCATGTCAAGCCCGATTACGTGCACGCCGCAGCCGATGCGGTCAAGGCCGGCAACGACCTGGTCATGACCACCCCACAGTTCTATGAGGGAGCCATCGAAGCCGTAAAAACCGGTCTGCTCGACGAATCCCTGATTGACGATGCGGTAGCCCGCATCCTGGCCCTGAAATTCCGCCTCGGCCTGTTCGAAGACCCGCGCCTGCCGGATGCCGAACGCATCAAGGCGGTCATCGGCTCCGCCGAACACCAGCAGACCAACCTGGAACTCGCCCGCGAATCCGTCGCCCTGCTGCGCAACGACGGCGCCCTGCCGTTCGCCGCAAACAAGGCCAAGCGCATCGCTGTGGTAGGCCCGCTTGCCGACGACGCCCAGAACCAGCTCGGCGACTGGACCGGCAACTCCGGTCAGGTCTCTTGGATGCCGGATGGCCAGCCTCGAGGCATGATTACCACCGTGCTCGACGGCCTGACCCAGCTCACCTCCGACGATTGCGAAGTGGTCTACTCGCGCGGCGCGAACGTCATCGACCTCGTGCCTGACCCTGCCGGCGAGTTCTACCCGGACGGCCAGCCTCGCCCGAAAATCGGCGTTTCCGCCGCCGTCGATCGAGCAATGATCGACGAAGCCGTGGCCAACGCCCGCCAGTCCGATCTGATCGTGGCCGTGGTCGGCGACGTGGTCCAGCTGGTCGGCGAAACCTGCTCCACCGCCACGCTCGAACTGCTCGGTGGCCAGAACGCCCTGCTCGACGCGCTCGCCGCCGTCTCGCGCGAAACCGGCAAGCCGATGGTCACCGTGCTCATCAGCTCCAAGCCGCAGGTGTTGCCCGCCTCCATCGTGGGCGAGTCCAGTGTATTCGCCAAGCGCGTCAGCGACCCTGAAACCGGCACCGGCTCCATCCTGTGGGCGCCGAACCCGGGCATGCGCGGCGGTCAGGCCATCGCCGAAATAATCCTGGGCCTGACCAGCCCGTCGGGCCGACTGCCGATCACCTTCCCGCGCCACGCGGGCCAGCTGCCGGTCTACTACAACCAGATTCGCGGCCAGCACGGCGACCGGTACGCCGACCTCACCCAGGATCCGGCGTTCGCGTTCGGCGAAGGCCTGAGCTACACGACGTTCGCATACGGCGAACCGACCATTACGGGCGGCGCAAGCAACGCCGACGGCACATTCGCCGAAACCGACACCGTACGTGCCGAAATCACCCTCACCAACACCGGCGAGCGCGCCGGCGTGGAGATCATGCAGGCCTACATCGGCGACATCGTGACCTCCTACAGCTGGACTGATCGTGAACTCAAAGCATTCCAGCGTGTGGAACTCGAACCAGGTAAAAGCAAGACCGTTGCCTTCGACATTCCGGTTTCCGATTGCACCATCGTCGATTCGGAAGCTAACCGAATTGTCGAACCGGGCGAATTCGAAGTGCTTATCGGCCATTCCAGCCGTCGCGAACACTTGAAGCGCACTACCTTCACCGTCGCGTAAAAGCGAAACGAAATAAGCCGTGTCGCAGAACCCAATAATCGACACGCTAGTCTGATATGAGCCGTCTACGAAATGCCGATCGTGGGCGGCTCACATGAATGGACCATTGCCGTGGCATACGCGTTGTTTATGGCTGCTTCCGGATTCGTACTGGTGCCTGATCAGACGCATGCGTTGAACCAGTTGCCATCGTCAATGAACGCCGACTGTTCCGCGGGGATGAACGCCATACAGCAGCTTGCCGGCGCGATTGTGCTTGCCACTGGCGGTTATACGGCTTTGTTCCCGATCGCTGTGGTTGCGGTGCTACTGGGCACGGTGTTCATCATGCTGATTCGCAAGGTGAAGTAGTTGCAGGTACTGCAGTAGCCGAAGTAACGCGCAGTGTGCCGGCGATTGCGGCACACGTAATCTCGACATTGCGTTCCGTGTTGGCGATCAGCGTCGCAAGATCCGCCGGCCCGGGCGCAATGCCGAATGTTGCGATAATGCCGGCTTTGTTCAGCGCTTCGACGGTGTGTGGATCGCGGGTTACCGTTCCGCCAATGGCAATAGTCGGTTTTCCTTGCGATTGCGCCAGTTTCGCAATGCCGCTTGGCACTTTGCCGTATGGCGTTTGACTGTCGATAGAACCTTCTCCGGTGATGACGACGTCAGCCCAAGCGCACGCTTCACGGCCATGTGCAAGATTAAGCACGAGTTCGATTCCCGGCTTCACTGTTGCGTTGAACAGGCCAAGCATGCCACCTCCGGTACCTCCCGCAGCGCCCGCTCCCGGAGTGTGCTCGATATCGCGGCCGTTATATTGCATGATTGCGCGCGCGAGATTCGCAAGCCCCTGATCGAGAAGCTCGACCTGTGTTGCGGTCGCGCCTTTTTGCGGGGCGAACACATGGGCGGCGCCTTCCGGTCCGGTCAAAGGATTGGTGACATCGCAGGCGAGAACAATCGGAACATTTTTTACAAAATAGGGAACTTCCGAATCATCAATCCTCGACAAATCAACAAGAGAACCGCCACCAAGCGGAATATCATGACCTGCCGTATCAAGAAAATGAAATCCAAGCGCGTGAGCCAATCCGGTACCGCCATCCGTGGTGGCGCTACCTCCCAAGCCGAGCACAATGCGATCCGCGCCAGCGTCAATCGCAGCGCGAATCAGTAAGCCGGTACCGAACGTGGAAGCAACCAACGCATTGCGGTCGGCAGGGGAGACCCGTTCAAGTCCGCTTGCCGAAGCCAACTCGACCACGGCGGTGTGGAGAATACAAGAAGCATGATTATTGCCAAGAAAGCCAAACTGAGCGGTAATCGGGCGGCCGATCGCGTCAACTGTCTCAGCACTGTGCAACGTGCCGGCGGTGGCATGAACCAAGGCCTGTGTCAATCCTTCGCCGCCATCGGAAAGCGGCAAAAGCCAGCATTCCGCCTGCGGATTGCCACGCTTAATGCCGCGAGCCATCGCCTGTGCGATTGCTTCAGCCGAAGCGGCCTCCTTGAACGAGTCCGGTGCCAGCAAAATCCGCATACATGCCTCCTTCTACGTCTGCATCCATACAGTAATGCAGTGCCGGGGCAGAGGCTTAGCGGTAGCCCTCCCACATGGGCAGGGGGAACAGGGTATCTTCGCATTCCGCCCACATGGCGTTCAGATCTTGGCCGGGCGTGCGTAGCCAACGCAGCTGCACGCCATCCATCATGGCGAATCCCGCATTAAGCAGCCGACGCGTATCAACGCCTTCGGGCGTGCACCAACGGATATTGAGCGCGGTATCGGCATTATGCAGCTCACGATTGGCGAAGTACTCGTGTGCAGGGTGGTTCGGGTCGATCGCTTCGGCACTCAACGTGGAAAACATGTGCACCTGAAGCGGTCTGCGTGCGTTCACCGCCACGATTCTGCGCCACATGTCGGCGATCAACGGTCGTGGCTCACGTACCATGTCGGTAAGAATGTCTTCCGTTTCGGAATCGTAGACTTCGTCCAGCACGGCTGTGAGCAGTCCTTCCTTACTGCCGACATAATGCAGTACGCCAGCCTTGGTGAGTCTTACGCGATCGGCGATTTTCTGCAGGGAAGTGCCGTAATAGCCGAGCGTCCCAAACAGTTCGACGGCCGCGTTGAGAATCTCCGCCCTTCGGTCGACTTCTTCGTTGGCCATGATGATTCCCTCTCTTGCCCTTCATTGATGGCGATTCATGTGCGCTGCAATGCTTATGAATCGTCATTTCTCTCAAGTTGTAAATACTGCAGTTACTTTACGGTCGGTTAATTGATTTTTCAAAGAAGATTGGCGTGTTGCGGTGTTGGTTTTGATAAAGTACCTACCAACCGGTTAGTAGAGATTTCGGGGTTGAGGTCTCATGCAGATCGGTTAACCGATACGAACTCAAGAAAACGATGCGAAAGAGGAACGTATGAGCGAAAAAACCTATCCTTCCATCAATGATCTGACGCTTGAAGAGAAGGCATCCCTGACTTCCGGCGGCGACGCTTGGCATCTGCAGGGTGTTGAAGCCAAGGGCATTCCCGGCTATATGATCACCGATGGCCCCCACGGCCTGCGCAAGTCCAACTCGGCCACCACCGGCGAAGTCGATTTGAACAACTGCGTGCCTGCCACCTGCTTTCCGCCGGCCGCTGGTCTGTCCAGCTCGTGGAACCCGGAACTCATCTACCGGGTCGGCGAAGCCATGGCCGAAGAGTGCATTCAGGAGAAGGTTGCCGTAATCCTCGGTCCGGGCGTGAACATCAAGCGCAACCCGCTCGGCGGCCGCTGCTTCGAATACTGGAGCGAGGACCCGTACCTGGCCGGCCACACCGCCGTCGGCATCGTCAAGGGCGTGCAGTCCAAGGGCGTGGGCACCTCGCTCAAGCACTTCGCCGCCAACAACCAGGAAACCGACCGTCTGCGCATCAGCGCCAACATCTCCCAGCGTGCGCTGCGCGAAATCTACTTCCCGGCATTCGAGCACATCGTCAAGGAAGCCCAGCCGTGGACCATCATGTGCGCATACAACTGCATCAACGGCGTGCATGCCGCCCAGGACCACTGGCTGCTCACCGACGTGCTGCGCGACGAATGGGGTTTCCAAGGCATCGTCATGAGCGACTGGGGCGCCGACCATGATCGCGTCGCATCCCTCAACGCGGGCCTCAACCTCGAAATGCCGCCAAGCTACACCGACGACCAAATCGTGTATGCGGCACGCGACGGTCGCATCCAGCCGGCACAGCTCGACCGCATGGCACAAGGCATGATCGACCTGGTCAACAAGACGCGCGCAGCCATGAGCATCGAAGGCTATCGTTTCGACATCGAAGCCCACGACGAAGTCGCCCACCGGGCCGCCATCGAATCCATGGTGCTGCTCAAGAACGACGACGCCATCCTGCCGGTCGCAAACGATGCCAAGGTCACGGTCATCGGCGAATTCGCACGCACTCCGCGCTACCAGGGCGGCGGCTCCTCGCACATCACCCCAACCAAGATGACCAGCTTCCTCGACACCCTCACCGAACGCGGCGTGGACGCCAAGTTCGCCCCAGGCTTCACCCTCGACCTCGAACCGGCCGATCCGGCACTCGAAGCCGAAGCCGTCGACGCTGCCAAGGGCGCCGACGTGGTGCTCATGTTCCTGGGGCTCCCCGAAGCAGCCGAATCCGAAGGCTTCGACCGTGAGACCCTCGACATGCCGGCCAAGCAGATCGCACTGCTCGAAGCCGTCGCAGCCGAAAACAAGAACGTTGTGGTCGTGCTCTCCAACGGCTCCGTCGTCACCGTGGCACCGTGGGCCAAGAACGCCAAGGGCATCCTCGAATCCTGGCTGCTCGGCCAGTCCGGCGGTCCGGCGCTCGCTGACGTGCTGTTCGGCAAGGTGAGCCCGTCCGGCAAGCTCGCGCAGACCATTCCGTTCGACATCAACGACGATCCGAGCACCATCAACTGGCCGGGCGAAGAGGGGCATGTCGACTACGGCGAAGGCGTGTTCGTGGGCTACCGCTATTACGACACCTACAACAAGGCCGTCGACTACCCGTTCGGATTCGGCCTGAGCTACGCCACGTTCGAAGTGAGCGACGTGAAGGCCGTCAAGACCGGTGCCTGTACCGCATCCGTCAGCGCAGTGGTCAAGAACACCTCGAACGTTGACGCCGCCGAAACCGTGCAGGTGTACGTGGCTCCCGGCAAGGCCGACGTAGCCCGCCCGAAACACGAGCTTAAGGGCTTCAAGAAGGTATTCCTCAAGGCTGGCGAATCCGCAGAAGTCTCCTTCGAGCTCGACGATCGCGCCTTTGCCTACTGGTCTGAGAGGTTCAATGACTGGCACGTGGAGAGCGGCGAATACACCATCGAGGTCGGCACGTCCAGCCGTGACATCGCCGGTTCCGCGGTGGTGGAGCTCGACGGCGACGGCAAGGCCCAGCCGCTCACCGAATGGTCCAACTTCATGGAATGGCGTAAGGATCCGCTCGGTTCCAAGGTGCTTGAAATCCTGCGTGCCGAGGGCGAAGTCGGCCGCATGCCGGTGGTGCCCGACAACGACATGACCCGCCTGTTCCTCGATTCCATGCCGATCAACAGCATGTCGGTGCTGATGGGCGCCGATGGCAAGCAGATCTTCGAATACATGCTTGAGAAGTACGCTGAACTCACCAAGTAGTTTCGTAGGATTCAAGGCTTAAGGCCGAGGGATTCGATCCGTTAACGCTGAACCGGTGTGGATCTGATTCCTCGGCCTTTTTTGTCGCGGACGATGAGATGCGCGACACGCTAATCGTTGCATGTACAACAGTTGTATATGCAACGGTTTAGCATGTGTGGTGTGACAGAAGTGACGAATGAACAATACAAGGAACCGTCAGGTTCACGACTTGCCGAAGTCTGGGAAAGTGGCCTGACCAAGCCTCCCAGCGTGGCCATTCGCTCGCTGCACAACGTGGTCAACCGGTATTTGCGCGTCACCCGTCCCGAAGAGGCGGAAGACGTCAGCAACGGCAACGTTGACATCATCGTGTACTTGGCAAGACATGATAACGAGGAGATCTTCCCTCAAGACATCGAGCAACGTTTCGGCGTGACCCGATCCACATCATGCCGAGTGTTGGGACTGATGGAGCAGAAGGGGCTGATCGCCCGCGAGTCGGTGAAGCGTGACGCACGTCTGAAAAAGATCGTATTGACGGACAAATCGAGGCATATTGCCGAAGTGCTGCACGACAATGCGAAAAACATGGAACGAATCCTGTTGGAAGGTCTTGATGACGACCAGATCCGCCAATTCATGCACATGCTTGACGTCATGCAGACGAATCTGGTGAAAACAGGTTTGATCGGAGACGAAAGCCGATATTCAAGCTTGGAAATACAGGAACAGGATTTTGGCGAATCGCAGGTTTCGCAAAAGCCGCAGGTTTCGCAAGAATCGCAAGAATCATGCGATGGGCGGAATCCGCATAATCGCGATTCTCATGATGAATACGTTTCGCGCATACTGCGAATGTCGCAGGAAATGGCGATCGCAAACAACCTCAGGTAACACACGCAAGCAAGTAAGTACGAAAAAGAAAGGACAAGGAGTGACAGCGGCAAACGCAACGACGTCCACAACGTCAAAACCAAAGCAACACGTCATTCGCACACTGGGCAAATCCCTGCGCGAATACAAAAAAGCCAGCCTGCTCTCCCCGGTATTCGTAGCCGTGGAAAGCGTGCTGGAAATCCTTATTCCGACTGTCATGGCATCGCTGATTGATGAGGGCATCAGCGGTGGCAGCATGCCGGCGATTTTGAAATTCGGCTTGATTCTGCTGATTTGTTCGGCGGTTTCGCTGACATCCGGCTTTTTGGCCGGAAAGTTCTCGGCCATTGCGGGCGCAGGATTCGCCAAAAACCTGCGTCACGACCAGTTTGAGAAGGTGCAGGGCTACAGCTTCACCAATATCGACCGTTTCTCCACCGGTTCGATCATCACGCGACTGACCACTGATGTGACCAACCTGCAGAACGCATATTCAATGATCATCCGCATGGGTGTGCGCGCTCCGATCATGGTGATTGTGGCGTGGATCTTCTCTTTCCGCATCAGCCCATCCATCTCTTTGGTGTTTCTCGCCTGCATTCCGGTGCTTGCCATCGGCTTGTGCGGCTTGGCGGTGCTGGTGCATCCGGTGTTCGAGCGTGTGTTCCACACGTACGACAAGCTCAACAACGTGGTCGACGAGAACCTGCAGGGCATCCGCGTGGTCAAGTCCTACAATCGCGAAAACCACGAAACCGAAAAGTTCAACCGCATTTCCGAGCGCATCTTCAAGGACTTCACCAAGGCTGAGCGCATCATGAGCTTCAACAGCCCGCTGATGATGATCTGCATCTACGGTTCGATGATCCTCATCGCATGGATGGGCGCGCAGCAGATCGTCGCCTCCGGCAACAACCCCGCCGTGGGCCTGACCACCGGCGACCTGACCGCACTGGTCACCTACGCCATGCAGATCCTTATGGCCATGATGATGCTGTCCATGATCTTCGTCATGGTGATTATTTCTCAGGCTTCTGCCGAGCGTATCTGCCAGGTGCTGCAGGAGGAAAGCACGGTGCAGAACCCGGCACAGCCGGTGACTGACATGGCCGACGGCTCCATCGAATTCGACCATGTCACCTTCCGCTACTCCGACAGTTCCGAAAAGCCCGTGCTTGACGACATCAACCTGAAGATCCGCTCCGGCATGACCGTCGGCATCGTCGGCGGTACTGGTTCGGCAAAGTCGTCTCTGGTACAGCTCGTGCCGCGACTGTACGACGTGAGCTCCGGTTCGCTGAAGGTCGGCGGCGTGGATGTACGCGACTACGATCTCGAGGCGCTGCGCGATCAGGTGGCCATGGTGTTGCAGAAGAACGTGCTGTTCTCCGGCACTATTGCCGAAAACCTCAGGTGGGGCAACCCGAACGCCACCGATGAAGAGATTCGCCATGCTGCGCAGCTCGCGCAGGCCGATGGATTCGTTCAGGAATTCCCCGATAAGTACGACACGTACATCGAGCAGGGCGGTACCAATGTGTCCGGCGGACAGCGCCAGCGCCTGTGCATCGCCCGTGCGCTGCTGAAGAAGCCGAAGATTCTGATTCTCGACGATTCGACCAGCGCCGTCGATACCAAGACGGACAAGCTGATCCGTTCCGCGTTCCACAACGAGATTCCGGACACCACGAAGATCATCATCGCCCAGCGCGTGGCCTCCGTGCAGGAATCCGACATGATTCTGGTGATGGATTCCGGCCGCATCATGGCGTCCGGCACACACGACGAACTGCTCGCCACCTGCGATGAATACCGTTCCATCTACGAATCCCAGACCAAGAACCAGGCCCAGCCCGAAGAACTGGCCGCTGCCGAACAGGCTGCTGAGTCATCTACCGCTGAGCCGTCCGAAACCGTGACGGTGACAGTGACCATGCCCACGGCCGATACCAGCGCAGCTGATGCCAATGCAGCCGATACCAAGGAAGGAGAAGCACGATGAGCAACGACCAGAGTTTCAAGAACCGCAAGCCCGCCATGGGCAAAGCCGAGCCTGGCACCATCAAGCGCATCTTCAGCTACATCTTCCAGTACAAGTGGCGTGTCATCGCCATCGTGGTGTGCATCTTGGTCGGTGCCGCCGCGCAGGCCGGTTCCGCACTGTTCCTGCAGTCGCTGATTGATACGTACATCCTGCCGATGGTGGGGGAGTCGAACTCCGACTACTGGGCCCCGCTGCTGCGGGCCATCAGCCTGATGGCGGGCCTGTATGTGGCCGGCATCGTGGCGTCCTGGCTGTGGCAGTGGCTGATCGTCACCGTCGAGCAGGGCACGCTCAAGAAGATTCGTGACGACATGTTCGCCCACCAGCAGAAGCTGCCGATCCGCTACTTCGACAGCCACGAGCACGGCGACATCATGAGCCACTACACCAACGACACCGATACGCTGCGCCAGGCCATCTCGCAGTCGTTCCCGCAGATGTTCTCCTCGATTATCTCCGCGGTCGCGGCGCTGCTGTCCATGCTGTGGCTGTCCATTCCATTCACCGCGTTCGTAATCGTGTTCACCGTTCTGCTCTACTTCATCGTGCGCAAGATCGTGAGCCGCTCCGGCCGCTACTTTGTCAAGCAGCAGCAGTGGATCGGCGACGTGAACGCCTTCGTGGAGGAATCCGTCAACGGCCAGAAGGTCATCAAGGTCTTCAACCATGAAGACGCCACCCAGAAGACCTTCGACGAGAAGAACGAGGAACTCTTCGAGGCGTCCGCCGAAGCGAACACCTGGGGCAACGTCACCATGCCGGTCGTCGGCAACATGGGCTACCTGCTCTACATCCTGCTTGCCATCGTCGGCGCCGCCGTCTCGCTGGCCGGCGTCAACGACATCGGTCTGACCGGCGTCAAGCCGCTCACCCTCGGCACGCTCGTCTCCCTGCTGACCCTGTCCCGCTCGTTCATCAACCCGATCGGTCAGGTCTCCCAGCAGCTGACCATGGTGATGATGGCGCTCGCCGGTGCCTCCCGTATCTTCAAGCTGATGGATGAGCCCATCGAGGAAGACAAGGGCACCGTGACGCTCGTGAACGTGGAACTTGGCGAGGATGGCCGCACCATGACCGAAGTCGACCACGAGACCGGCCACTGGGCATGGAAGCGCGAGGTCGGCGACGACGGTACGAGGTCTCTGAAGGCCGCAGAAAAGCTCAAGGGCTCGGCCCGCGAGGTGGCGATGAAGGCCAAGGAGCAGGCGATCACCTCGCCCGACGGCCGACTGACCCTGCTGCGCGGCGACGTGCGCTTCACCAACGTGACCTTCGGCTACAACCCGGACAAGCCCGTGCTGCACGACATCACCTGGTTCGCCAAGCCCGGACAGAAGATCGCATTGGTGG
>OISZ01000378.1_pt1 | contig 10584 bp, 10 predicted proteins | sample 1586591 | NCBI WGS metagenome assembly OISZ01 (sample SAMN02674970, study PRJEB24791) | human gut metagenome, SKBSTL043 | isolation source: stool | host: Homo sapiens | place: USA
GAAAAGGAGCTTGAAGACTATTTTAATGTCAGAGTAGAAGAAGAAATTGAAGAAGAGAAAATGGAAATGACGGCTCAGGAAACAGCAATTCAAGAAGTGCCAGTTCAGGAAACGCCCGTTCAGGAAACAATTGTTCAACCGGAAGAGAAAGAGGAACAAGCATGAAGAAATACCTCTCTTATATAGTTGCACTTATCGGACTGACCTTTAGTTTAAGTTCTTGCCATACATCAGCACCTCGTCTCGACTACAAAGCGCTGGCAAAAGCTTCTGTCCGCATGGGAATAGACATAAATAAGGAAGATAACCACAAATTGTACATAACCTCTGCGGAGTGGATAGGTGTCCCCTACCGCGCAGGCGGTGACAACAAACGCGGAACAGATTGTTCCGGACTGGTATCACAACTCTATAAGCAGGTATACAACATCCGTTTATCCAGAAGCACCGATGAACAACTCAAAGAAAGCAATAAAGTCTCCCGTCGCAACCTGCGTGAGGGAGATTTGGTGTTTTTCACCAGTCGTGCGTCCAAGAAAAGAGTGGCCCATGTGGGTATCTATCTTAAAAATGGGAAATTCATACATGCCAGCACAAGTAAAGGAGTTATTGTCAGCAGTCTCAACGAGCAATACTACACGCAATACTGGCTTCGCGGAGGACGAGTAAAATAATAAGCAATATTCAAATGAACTCTAAATAGAAAAATAATGAAAAAGATTTTAGGTATTCTCCTTTTTATCGGAACGGAAACCATCAGCCAGCTTCAACCCATCAGCAAATGGCATACTGCCGGCAACTTGATTCTATTAGCTTTAATCCCTACCGTAGTTTCTAATCTTGCTCTAGTAAGAGCCGTAAAAAGCATCGGCTCCACACTCACCTCTGTGTTGGGAGCTATGGAGCCGGTAACTGCTGTATGTGTAGGTATCTTTCTTTTCGGGGAAGCCTTCACCACAAGCATTGGTGTAGGTATTGCACTGATTATCGCTGCCGTAATCGTTATTATATTAAAACGATAAAAAATGCGGTTTCATCGGAATATTTACTTCATCGACCCATTTTTAATTCCTGAATAAGATGGGCTGCCTTACCGTATTTCTCTATGATAAAGAGCATATACCGCACATCTACCCCGATGCAACGCTGCAAATCTGGTTCGAATACGATATCACTGCTCATTGCTTCCCAGTTGCCATCAAAAGCCAAGCCTAGTAATTCTCCTTTGGCATTAAACATGGCACTGCCGGAATTACCGCCTGTAATGTCATTGTTGGAGATAAAACAAACATTCATATCTCCCTGCGCATTGGCATATCTTCCGAAATCACCGGAAGAAAGCAAACTCAACAACTCCGGCTGAACGGCAAAGTCAATATCACCCGCATGTTCCTTCACTTTCTCAAAAATGCCTTTCACGGTTGTGTAGTAATCATAAGTGGCTCCATCAAAAGGAGTATATCCTCCAACCGTTCCGAAACTAAGCCGCATGGTAGAGTTGGCATCCGGATAAAAATTACGATCAGCATACATCCGGCGCATGGCTGCATTGAACAAACGCTCCCCCTCCTCTATCTGCTCGGAAGCCTCGGAAATGCTTTGATTCATCTCATAATACTTCACAATCAAATCCAGACTTAAGGAAACAACCGGATCCTCTATGAGATTATAAGTAGTATCTCGCTCCAGAAAGCGTTTTAAGCCTTTAGGAGACGTTATATTGGAAGTTGCATACAAAGAGTCTACATAGGTCTGAATATTCCCGTTGTAGAGCGTATCTATCTTCTCATACATAGCAGGCAGAAACTTTTTATCCACTTTCGACTGATACTCTTTGAGCATGGCAGCAAAAACCTCCTTATCAATGGAAAGATCGAGATTATCATACTTCTCCAGTAACTTTTTCATGCGGGTTATCACCAACTTCTCTTCCGCCTCAAAGTCGAAATTGAGAATTTCAAGAGCGAGCTGCACTAACTCGGGACCATTTATAAACGATTCACCGAAATAAGCCAACGCACGATTGGTTTCACGGCGATTACTATAACTCAACTCTAAAGAAGAAAATAAACGAATCAGTTTCTCTCTCTCTTCCGGATGAGACTGAATCCAGTTACGAAGCTCTGCTTCAGCCACCCACTTCTTTTCCAACACTTTCAAATGCTTGATGGCTTTATTCGTTCCGATGCTATTCTTCCAATAATTGGAGCTTTCATCGTATTTTGAAGCATACTTAATGCGAATATCCGGACGACGGTCCATCTCCCGTTTCCAGATGGTTTGTTTCACTCCCCGTACATCAATCATTGCCTGATTGATTCCATTCATCATCTCTTCGATACCATACGAGGAAAGGTAACGTTCCGTACTGCCCGGATAGCCAAGCGTCATGCAGAAAGAACCTTCTTTGTATCCATCCAAAGAAATGGGTGCTACATATTCGGGATGATAAGGGACGTTTTCAGGAGAATAATCCGCCGGACCATTCTTGGTATTAGCATAGATACGAAATACGCTGAAATCGCCCGTATGACGCGGCCACATCCAATTATCCGTATCCCATCCGAACTTCCCGACAGAAGAAGGAGGTGCAAAAACCAGGCGGACATCATTATAATCACGATAAACAGATAGCCAGAATTCATTCCCTGCATAATAAGCATCTACAATACCAGTCAATGTAGAATCCTTTTCGGAGACTTCCATACTGATTACATTCATAATCGAATCAACAGCCACACGGCGTTCTGTTTCCGTTTTAGCATGCCGGGCGGCAGACAATACGCGTTTAGTAACATCTTCCGTACGAAGCAGGAAACGAACATACAATTCCGGATTCGGCAGTTCTTCCTCAAGACTACGTGCAAAGAAACCATCTTTCAGATAATCATGTTCCACTGAAGAATGTTGCTGAATACTGCTAAAGCCACAATGATGATTAGTAAACACCAGACCGTCTTCAGAAACCACCACTCCTGAACAGAAGCCTCCAAAACTGACAACAGCATCTGCCAGACATGGTTTCTTCGGATCATATATTTTATTCACAGGCATCTGCAAACCAAGTTCTTTCATTACCCGGTCAGTCTGTTTATTCTTTCGGAGATTTCCCAACAACCACATTCCCTCATCGGCAAATACATTCGACAGACAGAGAGAAAAGACTATCAAGACGGTTAGTCTGAACTTCATATTATTATTTTTAGATTCATTATTCTGTAATCAGCCTCAACTTCTTCGTTCCTACGCGGGCTTTCAGCCATTCGCTGATTTTCTCTTTTTCAGCAACAGACGGATGTCTGGCGAATTTAAGGACAGCCAATGTCACCGTATCCGTCTTCATCGAATCGACCCGCACTTCGAGCGAGTGAGCGATGGAAAAAGTTGTGATGGAAGGATAAAGCACCTTCAATTCGGGTACTAATGTACGACTCATAGCATCGTACGTTCTGTATTGCTCCAGTGTTGTCTCCAGTTGGGAAATTTTCACCGCCTGTTGTTGAAGCCGTTGCTCACTGTTTTTATAGAAGTCTTCCATGACCATGGCACGGATAGAAGATACATCTACCGCTTCATTGTTCATCCCCTGTAATACAATCAGTTTCGTATCTTCCAGCTTATACTCTTTCAACTTGCTACGAGCAATAGATATCGAAGCGTCAGGCACTTCAGGACCAATCAAAACAACCCGTACTTCTTTATGGTCATAGCTAATTTTCTTATCAAGTACCTGCGTATTCTCAAAGCTCAACTGATCGTTTATAAAACGATTGGCTGCTGCTTCATAGAAAGTGCTCTTTATAATTCCAAATGTCAGATAAACTGCAGGGCACATGGTAAGCACTACAATCAGAACGATGTATTTACGTACGGTCTTCTCACGGGTTTTATCCACAAACTCTTTCCGTTGGAAATGCATCACACGAACACCGAGGAAAGTAGCCAGGCTGATAAAAACAGAGTTGATAAAGTAAAGATAAAAAGCACCCAGAAAATAAATGAGATTACCGGAAGCCAGTCCGTAACCTGCCGTACAAAGCGGCGGCATCAATGCAGTAGCAATGGCAACACCCGGAATCACATTTCCTTTTTCCTTGGTAGAGAGAGCCACGACACCTGCCAAACCACCAAAAAGCGCGATGAATACATCATAAATAGTGGGCGATGTACGTGCCAGCAACTCTGACTGTGAACCGGCAATAGGGGCAAGAAGGAAAAAGATTGTTGCCGTAGTCACACTGAAAGCAGTCGTTATGAGAAAGCTCTTCAAAGAGCGTTTCATTAATTCAAAGTCATTCAGTCCGACAGACAGTCCTACTCCCATAATAGGTCCCATCAATGGAGAAATCAACATGGCACCGATAATAACGGCAGTGGAGTTCACATTCAATCCGAGTGATGCCATGAATATGGCAAAGATCAGAATCCATAAATTGGCACCTTTGAACTCTACCCCCTTACGGATAGAATCCACTGTGGCCAGTTCATTATCCTTATCTTTCCTCAAGTCCAGATATTCTCCCAGAAAGGACTTGATAGCAAACTTATTACGTTCATCTGTCTTCATAGTTATTTCTTCTTTATAAATCGATTAATAACAGGAATCTGACTCAATGGTAAATCCTTCTTGATAATATAAGCTATAAATAGCAATAAGAGTACGGTACGGAAAGCGAGACGGAGCACTATATTAGGGATAGGAACCTGCTCTCCAATAATGTAAAGTACCGCTGCCAGCAGAACATAAAGTCCCAGGCTCTTCAAGTCATAATGAATCGGGTATTCTTTCTGTCCTATCCAGTAGGATAGCAGCAAGATGACTGCATAGCCTGCAACAGAAGCCCATGCCGAAGCAAGATAACCGTAAACCGGCACAAACAGGATGTTCAATACGACAATAATAACACAACCAATCACCGAGAAGTAGGCTCCCCAATAGGTCTTATCCGTCAGTTTATACCAAAAGGAAAGGTTGAAATAGATCCCTTTACAGATCTCTGCAAGCATTACAATAGCTACTACCCCCAGGCCTTCCCAGTAACCCCTTGCCACCAGATAACGCAGCAAGTCGAGGTAGAACATGACAGCAAGGAAAGCCAGCAAGGAAAATATAAGAAAATACTTCATCGCAGCGGCATACATCTTCCGGTTGTCTCCTTCTCGGTCTTTGCCAAAGACAAACGGTTCGTAAGCATAACGGAAAGCTTGCGTAAACATTGCCATCACCATCGCAATCTTACTGGTTGCTGCATAGATACCCAATTGCACCAACCCTTCCTGCCGGTCTTCAAAAAGAAACGGATAGATCATCTTATCCACAGTCTGATTTAGAATACCTACCAAACCTAAGATTAATACCGGGAAAGAATATACGACCATTCGTTTCAGCAATACCTTGTCCAACTTATAAGCAAAACCTGTCAGTTCCGGAATAAAGAAGAACATCTGGACAACCGAAATAATCAGGTTGCTAATAAAGATATATCCCACTAAATAATCCGGATCATAAAACCAGGAGATCGTTGACGGACAATGTACATTCAGCCACGGGCACACCAATAGGAAAAATAAATTCAAACCGATGCCACCAACGATAGAGAGCAGTTTAATAGCAGCAAACTTAATAGGCCGCTTTTTATACCGTAAATAGGCAAAAGGAATGCATTGGAAAGAGTCTAAAGCTACCACAACAGCCATCATCGCTATAAACTCCGGATAATCGCCATAATCCAGTAAATTGGAAATAGGTTGCAGGAATAACAAGCAAAGGAAAACAAAAATCAAAGATACCCCTCCTACCGATAACAAGGAGTTGGCATATACTTTCATCGGGTCTTCTCCCGATTTGTTGGCAAAACGGAAGAATCCCGTTTCCATACCGAACGTAAGCAGTACAAGCATCAGGGCTGTAAACGCATATACGTTTGAAACAACTCCATAACCTCCGGTGGAAGCTGGCAATACCGCTGTGTACAAAGGCACCAGCATGTAGTTAAGGAACCGTCCGACAATACTACTCAACCCATAAATTGCCGTATCTTTAGCTAATGATTTTAGTCCAGCCATGTTTTATTAGTAATTATCATTTAGATTGGTTCAACGTTTCTTCTTTTGTTTGAACAACCAATCCATAAATCCGGGATAATTGAAAGCCGGATTCCAGCTCCCATGATTGCAACCGGGGAATTCAATATATTCCACATCTGCACCGGCAGCTTTCAGTGCTTTATACGCTTCGCGAGAACCTTTCACCGGAACTACATCGTCCGCATCTCCGTGAAAGATACGAAATTTCACATCCTTGGCAACCGATAGCCGACTTGGATTGACTGTACCGCAAATAGGAACTGCAGCTGCAAAAATCTCCGGATAACGCACGACTAAATCATACGTTCCCATCGCTCCCATTGAAAGACCGATAATATAAACCCGTTGTGTGTCCACTTCGGGCATTACCAGATAAGAGTCGAGCAACTGTTTAAGCGTTTGCAATATAGGACTGATCTCTTGTCCCACTGGCATTTCTGTAGGGATAAGCGACTTCGGACGTCCTGTATAAGCCCAGTAACCGTCTGTCGGACACTGTGGAATTAGAACGAAAGCGGGATACTTCTCTTGATTGACCGGATTAAGAAACATCTGTCCACCATGAGTCAACTGTTTCTCATTATCATTTCCCCGTTCGCCGGCTCCATGCAGAAACAGTACGAGCGGATACTTTTCACCTGGCTTCACCGATTCGGGATGAATCATCCGATAAGGTAAAGAGTCTCCTTTAGAAGAGACAAAAATATCCCTCCCATATTCCTGTTGAGCCGATAAAGACAAGCTCAAAAAGAGAAAAACAAGTAAAGTAGTCCATTGCTTCATCATCCAACTATGCTTTATAAAGTTCTTTTATACCGTTAATACCACTTGTCACATGACGCTTTATGTTAGTCATTAAACAGCGTTTTTTGACTGTTATAAAGACTTCTTCCCAAATGTTTATAGGCAAGTTCGGTCACCTCACGTCCACGGGGAGTACGCTTCATAAATCCTTCTTTTATCAGGAAAGGTTCGTAAACTTCCTCAATGGTTCCCGCATCTTCTCCCAAAGCCGTGGCAATGGTAGTGATACCTACCGGACCACCTTTAAATTTGTCTATAATGGTGCAAAGTATCTTGTTGTCTATCTCATCCAGGCCGTACTTATCAATATTCAGTGCTTCCAATGCAAACTGAGCGATCTCCGTATCGATAGAACCGGAGCCTTTCACCTGCGCAAAATCACGTACCCGACGGAGCAAGGCATTGGCAATACGGGGCGTTCCGCGGCTACGGGAAGCGATCTCCGATGCTGCACGTACCGAACAAGGCACATCCAGTATGGACGCAGAACGACGAATGATATTGCTCAAAATATCATCATCATAGTACTCCAAATGAAGATTAATACCGAAACGTGCACGAAGCGGGGCCGTCAGCAGACCGCTACGTGTGGTTGCACCAACCAGCGTGAAAGGATTCAAATCTATCTGGATGCTGCGTGCCGAAGGTCCCTTATCGATCATAATATCGATGCGGTAATCTTCCATCGCCGAATAAAGATATTCCTCCACTACGGGTGACAACCGATGAATTTCATCGATAAAAAGTACATCATTCGGTTCGAGACTGGTTAACACTCCTGCCAGATCCCCCGGTTTATCGAGCACCGGACCGGAAGTTACTTTAAAGCCAACTCCTAATTCGTTAGCGATAATATTCGAAAGAGTTGTTTTTCCTAATCCGGGAGGGCCGTGCAACAGCACATGGTCGAGTGCTTCGCCACGCAGACGTGCCGCCTTCACAAAAATGCGAAGGTTTTCCACCACCTTGTCCTGCCCGCTAAAGTCTTCAAAGCTTAACGGACGGAGTGCATTCTCGAAATCCCGTTCTTTTGAAGTAAGCTGATGTTCGCGTATGTTAAAATCTTCCTGTTCCATTTATTTCTTGAAAGTAGGAGACAAAGATAGAGATTTACATTCATTTTCAGTATAAGAAAGACGAAGATTTAGTTTATTTGAAACGTAATAACTACTTTTGCACTATCTATATACACGTTATCAACTATGGTTCTAAATTACATTTGGATAGGATTTTTCGTCATAGCCTTTATCATCGCTCTTATAAAAGTGATTGTTTTGGGAGATACGGGGATATTTACGGCTATCATGAACTCTACATTCGACTCCTCCAAAACGGCATTCGAGATATCGCTAGGACTTACGGGTGTACTGGCCCTTTGGTTGGGCATCATGAAAATCGGCGAGAACAGCGGATTGATTAATGCGCTGGCCCACTTTCTTAGTCCGGTGCTTTGCCGCCTGTTTCCGGACATTCCTAAAGGGCATCCGGTGTTAGGCTCCATCTTTATGAATATGTCTGCCAACATGCTCGGTTTGGACAATGCCGCCACCCCGCTGGGACTGAAAGCGATGAAAGAACTGCAAGAACTGAATCCGAATAAGGATACGGCTTCCAATCCGATGATTATGTTTTTGGTGATTAATACATCCGGCCTTATCATCATTCCAATCAGTATCATGGTGTATCGTGCACAAATGGGGGCTGCACAGCCTACGGATGTATTTATCCCTATCCTGCTAAGTACTTTCATTTCAACTTTAGTAGGAGTCATAGCAGTCAGTATCGCTCAAAAGATAAACTTAATCAATAAGCCTATTCTCATTTTAATGGGTGTTATCTGTCTTTTCTTTTCGGGATTGATTTATCTGTTTCTAAGCGTTTCACGAGAGGATATGGGTACTTATTCTACATTGATAGCGAATATTCTGCTGTTCAGTGTCATTATCCTGTTTATTCTGACGGGAGTCAGGAAAAAAATCAATGTATACGATTCGTTTGTAGAGGGAGCTAAAGAAGGATTTACGACAGCTGTACGTATCATACCCTATCTGGTTGCTTTCCTTGTAGGAATCGCCGTGTTCCGCACTTCGGGAGCTATGGATTTTCTAGTGGGAGGCATTGGCTACATAGTAGGCTCATGCGGAGTTGATACGAGCTTTGTAGGGGCACTGCCTACTGCATTGATGAAATCGCTTAGCGGTAGCGGTGCCAACGGATTGATGATTGATACGATGAAAGAACTGGGACCGGATTCGTTTGTAGGGCGTATGAGTTGCATAGTACGCGGAGCTTCAGATACCACATTCTACATTCTGGCCGTTTATTTCGGCAGTGTAGGAATTACCAAAACTCGTAATGCAGTGACTTGCGGTCTGATAGCTGACTTTTCGGGTATCATAGCCGCTATCTTAATCAGTTATTTATTTTTCTTTTAAATCATAACATTCAACTATGGCTGTAACTTATCAAACAGAAGGCGTAAAAATGCCTGATATCAAGAAACGTGAGACTACGGAATGGATAAAGACCGTAGCTGCTTCTTACGGAAAAAGACTCGGTGAAATCGCTTATATCTTCTGCTCGGACGAAAAAATTCTGGAGGTAAACCGTCAGTATCTGCAACATGACTACTACACGGACATTATTACTTTCGATTATTGTGAAGGCGATCGTCTATCAGGTGACTTATTCATCAGCCTGGATACGATACGCACCAATGCGGAACAGTTTGGTGCTTCATACGAAGACGAACTACATCGTGTGATTATCCACGGAATTCTTCATTTGTGCGGCATTAATGATAAAGGTCCCGGAGAACGGGAAGTTATGGAAGCAGCTGAGAATAAGGCATTGGGGATGTTGCGATAAGCGCTCATTGCTTTCAATTCGTACACTGCTTTTCAATTCGCCTTTCATAAAAAAGAAACCCCGGCGTAATCACTACGCCGAGGCACTCCATTAGCTTATGCTAATTAACACTAAATTATTAAGAGAGAGATTTAGTCAATTTATTAATAGTTTGGAGTTACTTCACTTCAGGAGTAACCAGTTCCTTAATTGATTTTGTATTTAGGTACAGGAAAGCCAAACGAGGAGTTCCTTCGTTCACTATCAACTGCAATGAATCCGATGTCAGGTAGCCGATACGCTCACGAGTTTTGTACACCTCAACCTTTCCATCATCTTCCTTGCTGAATCCTTCCACAATCAGATAACCATTATCCACTTTCCACGTTTTCAAATCTAAAGACGGAATATTGATAGCAGAACACTTACCACCTTTCTTGAACTCAAATCCTTTCAACTCACCCGTAGACTTGTATGTATAAGGATTGCACCATTTTCCGATAATCTGTTTTTCTACTTTCTTCTGTCCGTAGCTTAAAGCGAAACAAGACAGAGCCATAGCCGTAATCAATAATTTTTTCATCTTAAATCAATATTTATTTTTTTAGTAAATCGTATTTCTGATCAATTCCACGCTCTCGCAGATGAATACCTTCCTTCATCCAACGTGGTTCTTTTGTTCCTTTCAGGTAATAGTCAAAGAACTGCATCATCCGGATTGTCCAGTCTTTCTGTGCACCTCTTCCCAGTACGAAATGTCCTTCACCTTTGTAATTCAACAACCATGCAGGACGTTGTAAGCGACGCATAGCCAAATAAAGAGCACGTCCTTGTTCATATGCAACA
>OISZ01000383.1_pt1 | contig 10551 bp, 9 predicted proteins | sample 1586591 | NCBI WGS metagenome assembly OISZ01 (sample SAMN02674970, study PRJEB24791) | human gut metagenome, SKBSTL043 | isolation source: stool | host: Homo sapiens | place: USA
GACGTGTGCTCTTCCGATCTTGTACAAATACGCCGGAGCAACGGCAAGCCTGCTGATTGCATTGCTCATCTTTACTGTTCAGCTGATATTCAGCCGTTGGTGGCTTGCCCGTCATAAACAGGGACCACTCGAATTCTTATGGCGTAAGGGTACTTGGATTTAGTGACTTCCCACTATTCGAATTTGACAGTTACTTCTGCAAGTTTGTTGCCGTAAATCCAGTCCGGTCCCTCCTGGATCAGGCGGATTGCTTCCTTATCAGCAGACTCGCAAAGGCTCTCTTTTACTTTGATGTAGAAGGGACGCCCTTCTTTATTAACAAGGAAAGTTAATACAACTTTTCCTTTCACTTGTGCGCACTTTTCATCCGCCGGACGAACGAGATTCTCCTTCAGGTATTTCTGATAGCTACGTTTACCGATGACAGGTTGTGGAGTGATCTCTTTCTCTGCCTGTTCCTCAACCTTCACAACACTTCCGAGGGTTGTTGACTTCTTATTTTTCTTAGCGCCATATCCCACTACCACCACTTCATTGAGTGTCTGTTTGTTTTCGTTCATGGCAATGAGCATCGTCCGGCTGGTATCTACTCGGATTTCTACCGGATCATATCCGATATATTCCGCTGTCAATCGTTTCTTATCATCCTTTTTGACTAACGAAAATTCTCCATTCATATTTGTGATGGTTCCGATATTCGTTCCTTTATATGTCACACTGGCTCCGATAAGCGGTTCTCCTTTTTCGTCGGTCACTCTCCCTTTAATCATGTTATTTTGAGGAAGGATAGTCGCTACCTTAGCCATCTTCATTTTCTTATCTGATTCAGATTCGAAAGTATCTATCGTTGCTACTACTTCTTGCAATGCAGCAGTCTCTTCCGAGACTTCTTCCATCATCGGCACAGCTGCCACAGGCGCACCTTGTGGTTGCGAAGTCGTTTGGATTTTGGCAATCATATCTTTCTTATCCGCTTGTCTCGCAGTAATTTCGGAAATAGGCGTGGAATATTTGGAAGCAGGCGTGGAATCCGTTTTTACCTTTGCGGTAGCCAATGCGATTTCCTTTTGTGGAGTTGCCGATAGCTGTGGAGCGTGCGTATCGAGGCCGGCATTTCTATGGGCGCCGTGCCACCGATGTGGTAGCCGACGTGGGCGTAGTAGCGGTAGCCGTGGAGGAAGCGGTTCCATGCGCTCCCACCCGCCTGGTCTTTCTCGCCTGCCCACGCGCCGAGACTGATCGTCGCCAGCAGGGCCCCAAGTATGGTCTTTCTCATCGTAGTCTCTGTTCTTACATTTCCTATTTATAGTGGGTTCCCCAAATGGTTGGTTTCCCAAATGGTGGATTCCCCAAATAGTCGATTCTAAAATAGTCGCTATTCGCAGACCACCCTAAACTGGTCCACCCACAGCGTGCTGCCGACGGCCCCCATAAACTCGGCGCCGCTCGTGCTCGACGAGCAGACGATGGCCAGGCTATAGCCTCCCGTCCTGAGTTTCTGAGCGTCCACGGCCTTGCGATAGATGAAATTGAGCGTGAAGGGAGTCCACTCCGGCGTGTCGTCGATATTGTCGAGGCGGGCGAGCGCCACGACCCGGTCGCTGGTCTGCACGTTGTCGCCATAGAGGCAGATGGCCTCGCCCTTGGCGTTGTGATTGTCGTAGAGCACGGCGTAGATTGTGCCGTAGTCGCGCTGCTCCAGCACGTTCATGAAGCGGTCGGTAAACTGCGGGCCAGCCTTGTACTTATACCAGCCCGTGAAGACCTTGGGCGGCGTGTCGAAACTGAACGGGCGGCCAAACTTCGTGGCCGACATCGCGTCGCGCAGCGCGTCGGACGGGTCAAACTGGCCGATGAAGAGATTGCCAGCCGCAATGGGTTTCTGCACCATGTCGGCGAGCCCGCTCGTGCGGCAGGTCATGAGTCGCACGCCCTTGCCCTCGTGTCCCGCCTCGGTGGGCGCCGTGGGATAGTTTTCCGGCGCCGTCGAACTGTTGCTGATTTTGTAGCCCGGGTTGCCCGTGGCCCAAAGCGGCTCCTGCGTGATCTGTCCGTCCTGATCCTGCCACGGTTCGGTCCAAACATAAAATCCCTTGTCCAGGTGGCAGTGCTCAAAGTCGAAGTCATGGGCGCTGCCAAATTCGATCATCTTCTTGATACTGACGAGGTAGGTACGCGTCCACTGGCCGTCCTCCGATGTGACCGTGTATTCCACGGCGCCCTGGGAGAAGTCGTGTACGCTGCCGCTGGCCGGCGAGATCGTGGCGCCCGGACTGATGCGGAAGTAGGGAGCCAGGCGCGTGAGGTCCGCTTGCCCGCTCATGGTAAATTCTATCGTCGTCTGATCAGACTGCACGTTGCGCAGCGTGTCGGAATCGAAGAGAAACCAACTGCCCAGGTGCTCGCCCGCGCGCAGGTAGGCCTGCTCGATGTCGCATTCCGCGTTGAGCGGCTCATCCTTGAAGCAGGAGCTCAGGCAGAGCGCCAAGGACAAGGCCAAAAGGACCGTCAAGTATCTATATTTACTCATTTTACCGAATTATCTCATAAAATCAGGGGGTAAAGTTATGAAGAAAACACCAAACGACCATCACTCATTAAAGTATTTTAACGAGGAATGTGGTTTGCGACCACAAACAAATATCCCTTTTGGCACAGTCCTTAGCCCCTCTGCGCAATACCTTATCCCCCTTGGCACAGTCCTTAGCCCCACTTCGTCATGTGATAGCCCAGCCGTTTCAGTTCCATCGCCATGCCCATGAGGTAGAGCTGGTGGAGCGCCGCCACATAGCCCCGGAAGGCTTCGGGCGTGCCAGGCTGGAGACTGCCGTGGCAGAGCTGGTGATAGGTGCGTGCGGCGCATTCGGCCACGACGTTGACCATCGCCTGTCGCTCCTCCTCCGTCAGCAGCAGCACTTTCTCGCAGATATGGTCGTCGAGGTGGTCGTAGTCGCGCTGGTCCCTTAGATAATGGTACAAATCCGCCACCTTGCTATAGAGTTCCCAGTCCGTGTCCCAGTATTTTGCTATCGCCATGCCCAGGAACATCATCCAGCCGAGCGAGACCGTCGGATAGTCGGCAAACTCCCGCATCCCGTCGGGCAGATAGCTCTCGCCGATCTTCGGCCACAGCCCCTCGATGTCCGGCGCCTCGGGCAGACGCTCATCCACCTTGTCGAGGGAGAGGAGATACTGGTGGAGGTCGGTGCGTAGCGCCTGTTCGAAGTCGTTGATGTTTTGCTTTGATTCCATATTTTATCAATGATTCTAAAAGTGACTATTGCAAATGTTTCTCTCTATATATAAATATATGACTATTGCGATGCTTGTTCTTTGTTCTTCGTCCTTCGCCGAGCTGCTGCGTCGGCTGGAGGGGTGCAAAGTTACGACAATGGTTCGTGACGTGCAATAGTTGGTGGTGCGTTTTTCTGAGAAATCTCCCGTTTGCTGGGTTTCTTTTTCTCATTTTGCCCTCACCATCACGGCCCCGGCCTATCATTTTGCCCTCAGAAATTATGTTTTTTTAATGGGCGAGCAAGACATTTCCCCGTCCACTTGTCAAAGTGTTGACGTTTCGCCGATTTACTTTACTCGAAACGCCCTGCGCGGCCAAAAACGTTTCGCTTTGGACTGAATTTAAACCACTTAGGTTCAAAGTGACGGATTTAATGTTTTTAACGAAAAAACAAACCAAATAGTTTGTACCCTCAAAAATGTTTTTGTAATTTTGCGCTGAAATCAATAACGCAAAATAACTAAATAATTAAAGAAAGGATATAGTGATGAAAGAGACTTGTCTTCATGATAAGCATGTGGCTTTGGGAGCCCTGATGTCCCCGTTCGGCGGTTTTGACATGCCGATCCAGTATAGTGGCATTATTGACGAGCACAATGCCGTTCGCCAGCACGTCGGTATGTTCGACGTGAGCCACATGGGCGAGGTGCGCATCACCGGTCCCGAGGCCGAGAAGTACGTCAACTACATTTTCACCAACGACGTCCGTCCGATGGCTCCGGGCAAGGTGATCTACGGCATGTTCTGCTACGAGGACGGTGGCGTGGTCGATGATACCTGCATCTGCAAGTTGGAGGAGAACCACTACATCTTCACGATCAACGCCGCCAACATCGACAAGGACGTGGAGTGGTTTAAGAAGCAGACCGAGGGCTTCGACGTCGTGCTGAGCCACGAGAGCGACTACTACGGCCAGCTCGCCATCCAGGGTCCCGAGGCCGAGGCCACGATCGAGAAGGTGCTGGAGATTGCCTGCAGCGACCTGAAGTTCTACGAGGTGAAGACGCTGGAGAAGGACGGCGAGACCATCATCATCTCCCGCACGGGCTATACGGGCGAGGACGGTTTCGAGCTCTACGGTTCCCACGAGTACATCCGCCGCTGCTGGGACAAGCTGATCGAGGCTGGCGTGAAGCCCTGCGGTCTCGGTTGCCGCGACACCCTGCGCTTCGAGGTGGGTCTGCCCCTCTATGGCGACGAGCTGAGCGACAAGATCACCCCGGTGATGGCCGGCCTGAGCATGTTCGTGAAGTTTGACAAGGACGACTTCATCGGCAAGGAGGCCCTGCTGAAGCAGAAGACCGAGGGTCCTGCCCAGCGTCTGCGCGGCATCAAGCTCGACGGCAACGCCGTGCCCCGCCATGGCTACAAGGTGCTCAAGGACGGCCAGGAGGTCGGCGAGGTCACGACGGGCTACCGCCTCATCTCCGCCGAGGGCAGCTGCTGCGTGGCCCTGGTCGATGCTTCCGTCAAGATGGACGACCGCGTGGAGGTGCAGATCCGCAAGAAGACCTTCCCCGGCACCGTCGTCAAGAAGAAGTTCTACGACAAGCACTACAAGAAGTAATCTATCAAGAACAATTTTCCCAGATAACAATTTATAAATTCATGACCACATCCCCACTCCCCCACCCCCTCCCGGGGCGCGGGCTGCGGGGGTGTCAATAACAAAAACTATGGCAAAAGTAATTGAAGGGCTCTACTACAGCGAGAGCCACGAGTATGTGAAGGTTGAGGGCGACGAGGCCTATGTAGGTATCACCGACTACGCACAGGAGAGCCTGGGCAATATCGTCTATGTCGATATGCCCGAGGTAGATGACGAGTTCGCCGCCGAGGACGATTTCGGTGCCGTGGAGAGCGTCAAGGCCGCCAGCGACCTGGTGAGCCCCGTCTCCGGTACGGTCGTTGAGGTCAACGAGGCCCTTGAGGACCAGCCCGAGCTGATCAACCAGGACGCCTTCGGCAACTGGATCATGAAGGTGAAGCTGAGCGACAAGAGCGAGCTCGACTCCCTCATGGACGCCAAGGCCTACGAGGAGTTCTGCGCCAAGGAGCACTAATCCCCGCCCCCTGATCCCACCTAACGCTTGTCTGGTGGAAGCCTTTCTTCTCATCAGGCAAGCGTTTTCACATTTACTCTTATACATATTACTATTTAAACTATGACCTATAAGTTTTTTCCACATACCGACGATGACATCCGCCAGATGCTGGCCAAGATTGGCATCGGAAGCCTCGAAGACCTCTACGCAGGTCTGCCCGAAGAGGTGAAGTTCAAGGGCGAATACGACATGCCGGAGGCCATGAGCGAGCAGGAAGTGCGCGACGTGCTCGGCAAGCTCGCCCAGAAGAACACCCAGTTCACCTGCTTCGCTGGCGCTGGGGTCTATGATCACTACACGCCCTCCGTTGTGCCCAACATCGTGGAGCGCAGCGAGTTTCTGACCTCCTACACGCCGTATCAGGCCGAGATCTCCCAGGGCACGCTCCACTACATCTTCGAGTTCCAGTCGATGATGGCCGAGATGACGGGCATGGCGATCAGCAACGCCTCCATGTACGACGGCACGACGGCCACGGCCGAGGCCATGATGATGGCCTACGCCAACTCGCGCAAGGCCGACACCGTGGCCTATAGCGCCACGCTCGACCCGAAGACGGTCGCCGTCCTCAAAACCTACGCCCACTTCCACGGCATCAAGCTCCAGGAGATCGCCCAGAAGGACGGCGTGACGGACAAGGAGGACCTCAAGAACCAGCTCGCCGGGGGCCACATCGCCGGCTTCATCGCCCAGCAGCCCAACTACTACGGCGTGGTCGAGGACTTCACGGGCGTGGCCGACGCCTGCCACGACAAGAAGGCCCTCTTCGTCATCAACAGCGTCATCGCCGACCTCGCCCTGATGAAGACCCCGGGCGAGTGGGGAGCCGACGTCGCCGTGGGCGATGTCCAGAGCCTCGGTCTGCCGATGGCCTTTGGTGGTCCCTACGCCGGCTACATGTGCTGCACGGAGAAGCTGATCCGCAAGATCCCCGGACGCATCGTCGGCAAGACCAAGGACAACCGCGGCCAGCGCGCCTTCGTCCTCACGCTCCAGGCCCGCGAGCAGCATATCCGCCGCCAGAAGGCCACGTCCAACATCTGCTCCAACGAGAGCCTGATGGCGCTCTTCGCCACCATCTATTGCTCCATCATGGGCAAGGAAGGCATCAAGGAGGCCGCCCAGATCGGCCTCGACGGCGCCCACACGCTCTGCGAGAAGCTCGTCGCCACGGGCAAGGCTGCGCTCGTCTATGAGCAGCCGTTCTTCAATGAGTTCCTCGTCCGCGTGGAGGACCGCGACGCCTTCTACGACCGCTGCCTGGCCCAGGGCATCCTGCCCGGCGTCAAGGTCGATGACGACAAGCTCCTCATCGCCGTCACCGAGAAGCGCACGCTGGAGGAGATCGATCAACTCACCGCTATCTTGAACAATAAATAAGGAGGACGAAAGATGAACAACAAATTATACGGAAATCTGATTTTTGAGCTTTCCCGCCCCGGCCGTCGTGCCTATTCGCTGCCGAAGAACCGCTTCGCCCATCACGAGCTGCCCGCCGGGCTGCGCCGCGAGCAGGACGCCGAGCTGCCCGAGTGCGACGAGATGACCGTCGTGCGCCACTACACCAACCATAGCGAGAACAACTTCGGTGTGCTCAACGGCTTCTATCCCCTGGGATCCTGCACGATGAAGTACAATCCCATCATCAACGAGGAGATGGCCGCCCTGCCGGGCTTCAACAACCTCCACCCGCTGCAGCCCGTCGAGACGGCTCAGGGCGCCCTGGAGGTGGTCTATAACCTCCAGCACAGCCTCGCCACGCTCGCCGGCCTCCACGACTTCACGCTCAATCCCTGCGCCGGTGCCCATGGCGAGCTGACGGGTCTGATGATCATCCGCAGCTACCATCAGAGCCGTGGCGACGTCAAGCGCACGAAGGTGATCGTCCCCGATTCGGCCCATGGCACCAACCCCGCCTCGGCTGCCGTCTGCGGACTGGATATCGTCGAGGTGAAGAGCACCGCCGAGGGCCTCGTCGATGTCGAGGACCTCAAGCCGCTCCTGGGCGATGACATCGCCGCCATCATGATGACCAACCCCAACACGCTGGGCCTCTTCGAGAAGGAGATTCCCGAGATCGCCAAGCTCGTCCACGCCTGCGGCGCGCTCCTCTATTATGATGGTGCCAACTTCAACCCGATCCTCGGTGTGGCCCGTCCGGGCGACATGGGCTTCGACGTGATGCACATCAACCTCCACAAGACCTTCTCCACGCCTCATGGCGGCGGTGGTCCTGGCGATGGTCCCGTCGGTGTGCGCAAGGGCCTGGAGCAGTTCCTGCCGAAGCCCCACGTCGTCAAGGATGGCGACCGCTTCGTCGTAGAGAATCCCGCCAGCGACGGCGAGTATTCCACGGAGGCCAACCACGTCGGTGCCTACCTCGGCAACTTCCTGGTCAACGTGCGCGCCTACACCTACCTGCTCACGCTCGGCCGCGACCAGGTCAAGAAGGTTGGCCCGCTCGCCACGCTCAACGCCAACTATATCAAGGAGTCGCTCAAGGACGACTTCGAACTCCCGATCCCGACGACCTGCATGCACGAGTTTGTCTTCAACGGCCTGCGCGACAAATCGACGGGCGTCACGACGATGGACGTGGCCAAGCGCCTGCTCGACTACGGCTACCACGCGCCGACGATCTACTTCCCGCTGCTCTTCCACGAGGCCTTGATGATCGAGCCGACGGAGAACGAGAGCAAGGAGACGATGGACGGCTTCATCGCGGTGATGCACAAGATCGCCCAGGAGGCCCGCGAGACGCCCGAGGAGGTGAAGTCGGCTCCCCACAACACGCCAATCGGCCGCGTCGATGACGTGCTGGCCGCCAAGCATCCGATCACCACTTTCAAGCAGCTGCAGCATGACAACGACTGATCTGATCATCATCGGAGCAGGACCTGGCGGTTATCATACCGCCGGCTATGCTGCCAAGCACGGCCTCCAGGTCGTGATCATCGAGAAGGGCGAACTGGGTGGCACGTGCCTCAACGTGGGCTGCATCCCCACGAAGAGCTTTGCCCACGACGCCGACCTCTATCGCAACCCGCTGGTGCCGAAGTCTGAGAACGGCATCGACTTCAAGCCCATCCTGGAGCGCAAAAACCAGGTCGTGGCCCAGCTCGTCTCGGGTATCGCCACGCTGCTCTCCCAGCCCGGCATCACCCTCGTCAGGGGCGAGGCCCACTTCGTCGATGCCCACACCGTCGAGGTCGGTGGCGAGCAATACACGGCCAAGAACATCCTCATCGCCACGGGTTCGCAGTCGAAGATCCTGCCCTTCATGCACGACAATCCCCACATCGGCAGCAACGTCATGACCTCCACGGAGCTCCTCAACATCGACTTCGTGCCGCGCCGCCTCTGCATCATCGGTGCCGGCGTGATCGGCATGGAGTTTGCCTCCGCCTTCCAGACGTTTGGCAGCGAGGTGACGGTGGTGGAGTTTCTCAAGGAGTGTCTCCCTCCCATCGACGCCGACATCGCCAAGCGCATGCGCAAGGCGCTGGAGAAGCGCGGCATCAAGTTCTACATGCAGAGTGGCGTCCAGGACATCCGCACCATCCCTGGCGCTGAGGGCCGCGACACGGCCGTCGTGACCTTCGAGCGCAAGGGTCAGCGCGTCGATTTGGAAGCCGACGTCGTCCTCGTCGCCACGGGCCGCGGCGCCTACATGGACCACCTCAACCTGGAGGCTGCTGGCGTTGCCTACGACCGCAAGGGCATCACCGTCGATGACAACATGCAGACCAACGTCCCCGGCGTCTATGCCATCGGCGACGTCAACGGTCGCATCCAGCTCGCCCATGCCGCCGAGGCACAGGGCCTGCGTGCCGTCAACAATATCCTGGGCAAGACCGACGGCATCCGCCTCGACGTCGTCCCCAGCGCCATCTTCACCTATCCTGAGGCAGCCTGCGTGGGTCCCACCGAGGACCAGCTGAAGCAGAGCGGCGCGCCCTACACCGTGCGCAAGTCGTTCTATCGCAGCAATGGCAAGGCCGTGGCGATGGAGGAGACGGAGGGACTGCTCAAGCTCTTTGTCGCCGAGGATGGCAAGTTGCTGGGATGCCACGTCTATGGCGCCCATGCCGCCGACATCGTCCAGGAGGTCTCCGCCCTCATCTGCCGCGAGGCGACGGTCGAGGATCTCCACGATACGATCCACATCCACCCCACCCTTTCCGAAATCCTGCTCGACGCAGCGATGTAAGAAAATCGTGGGAAATGGAGAAAAAGTGGGCGTATTGTTTGGTGATAACGAGATAATATGCTAACTTTGCACGCAAGAAAGAAGAAAAAAGGGTCGTATCGATTCGATCGGGATAGTCATCAAATAAAACAGAAAACCCGAGACCGCTTCCTTCAAGTCAATGGCGGGCCACATAAATCGCATCTCCGCGACTAAGCCGCAAGGCCGGTGGATTACAAACGACAAGGAGCACTCATATCGTTTATACTCGGACTTTTCATCACATCGTCGGTACGACTTCTTCATACGCACGCCCCATGGCCCTGGCCTTGGGGCGTGTTGCGTTTGTGGGTGGCCGCACCGCGTTGTGCTGGGCGCGCTGCGTTATGATGGCCGTGTTGCGTATGATGGCCGTGCTGCGTTATGCTGGCCGTGTTGCAAACCTAAGCCCGAGGGCTAAACGCCCGCCATGCAGCTCGTCACGCCGAGGGCCGTGGCTATGGCCGTGAGGATCGAGATGGCGGTCTGAATGACAAAGCGCCATACCTGTCTTTTCTTTTCATCCATGATTTTTTCTTTCGTTTAAGGGTTGACAAATGAGTCTTTTCTATTTGTTTTTGGTGGCAACACGAGGACAAGTGAAGTAGACAACCAAAACAATATTTACCTGTACGCTTGAAATTATCCAATACGCCCTGAAAAGGGCAGAAGTTCCTAGCCCAGGGCAACGCCCTGGGTAATTATGAACGCCAACCCGTCGCCCTGAAAGGGCAAAAGCGTTAAAGAACAGGCTATAAACAATTCTTTTGCCCTTACAGGGCGTCTTGTTGATTGCTATTATCCCCAGGGCGATGCCCTGGGCTAGGAGCTTTTTGGGCTATCAGCCCGCTTCAACCGACACGAAGGTCCCGCGAAGCTGTTCCATTTCATGGCACTCTTTCTCGCCATGGCATAACTTGAGC
>OISZ01000390.1_pt1 | contig 10397 bp, 6 predicted proteins | sample 1586591 | NCBI WGS metagenome assembly OISZ01 (sample SAMN02674970, study PRJEB24791) | human gut metagenome, SKBSTL043 | isolation source: stool | host: Homo sapiens | place: USA
TTCATGCCCTGCACGCCGGCGGTCTGGCGGCCCATCGGGCGCAGCTGCTCGTCGTTGGCCTGGAACTTCAGGCTCATGCCCAGCTTCGACACAAGAATGATGTCATCCTCGGCGTTGCACAGTGCGGCACCGATCAGCTCGTCGGCGTTCTCGCCGTTCTCGCCGGTCATAAGGCGCACTGCGATCAGGCCGCCCTGACGCGGGGAATCGTATTCGGCGAGCGCGGTCTTCTTGACCTTGCCGGAACGGGTGGCGAGCACCAGATACTTGGCCACTTCGTAGTTCGGAATCGACAGCACGGTCTGGATCGTCTCGTCCGGCCCGAACTGCAGCAGGTTGGCCACATGCTGTCCCTTGGAATCGCGCGATCCCTCCGGCAGCTCGTACGCCTTCAGGCGGTACACGCGTCCCTTGTTGGTGAAGAACAGCAGCCAGTTGTGCGTGCTGGTGAGGAAGAAGTGGTCCACCACGTCGTCCTCGCGCAGCTTGGCGCCCTTGATGCCCTTGCCGCCGCGATGCTGCGCACGGTATTCGTCGGCCTTGGTGCGCTTGATGAAACCGGAGTGTGTAACGGTTACGACCACGTTTTCTTCCGCGATCAGATCTTCGACGTTCATTTCGCCGGAGTACGGCAGGATCTTGGTTCGACGTTCGTCGCCATACTTGGACACGATTTCGTCAAGCTCGTCGCCCACGATCTTGCGCTGGCGCTCTGGCTTGGCGAGAATGTCGTTGTAGTCGGCGATGCGACGCATCAGTTCGTTGTGCTCGTCGAGGATCTTCTGACGTTCCAATGCGGCCAGTCGGCGCAGCTGCATGGCCAGAATGGCGTCGGCCTGCACTTCATCCACGTCCAGCAGGTCCATAAGGCCCGTGCGCGCGGTTTCCGCGGATTCGGAAGCACGAATGAGCGCGATGACCTCGTCGATCATGTCGAGGGCCTTCAGATAGCCCTGCAGAATGTGGTCGCGTTCCTCCGCCTCACGCTTGAGGTATGCGGTACGGCGTGCGATGACTTCCAGCTGGTGTCCCACCCAATGGCGGATGAAGGCATCCAAAGACAGCGTGCGCGGCACACCGTCGACCAGCGCCAGCATGTTGGCGCCGAAGGTCTGCTGCAGCTGGGAGTGCTTGTACAGGTTGTTGAGCACGACCTTCGGCACGGCGTCGCGCTTGAGCACGAGCACGAGACGCTGACCGGTACGACCGGAGGTTTCGTCGCGCATGTCGGCGATGCCCTGGATCTTGCCGTCGCGCACCGCTTCGCGGATGGAGACGACCAGTCGGTCAGGGTTCACCTGGTACGGCAGCTCGGTGATCACGAGGCACATGCGGCCCTTGATCTCTTCGGTGTTCACCACCGCGCGCATGGTGATCAGACCACGGCCGGTACGGTAGGCCTGTTCGATGCCCTTGTGGCCGAGGATGGTGGCGCCGGTGGGGAAGTCCGGTCCCTTGATGATGCGGATCAGGTTTTCCAGCAGTTCCTCGCGGCTGGCGTCCGGGTGGTCGAGCGCCCAGTGGACGCCGTCCGCCACCTCGCGCATGTTGTGCGGAGGAATGTTGGTCGCCATGCCGACGGCGATGCCGGACGAGCCGTTGCACAGCAGGTTCGGGAAGCGGGCCGGCAGCACGGTCGGCTCCTGCGTCTTGCCATCGTAGTTCGGCAGGAAATCGACGGTGTCCTTGTCGATGTCACGCACCATTTCCATTGCGAGCGGCGCCATACGGCATTCCGTGTAACGCATTGCGGCTGCCGGGTCGTCGCCGGGGGAGCCGAAGTTGCCCTGGCCGTCGACGAGCGTGTATCGCATCGACCACGACTGCGCCATACGCACCAACGTGTCGTAGATCGCGGAATCGCCGTGCGGATGGTACTTACCCATCACTTCGCCGACCACGCGGGCGCACTTGGAGTAGCCGCGGTCGGGGCGGTAGCCGCCGTCGTACATCGCGTAGATCACACGGCGATGCACCGGCTTCATGCCGTCGCGCACGTCCGGGAGCGCACGGTCCACGATCACGGACATGGCGTACGCCAGGTAGGAATCGCGCATTTCCTGCTGCAGATCCTTCTTCTGGATGCGTTCGCCCACCATCAGGCCGTAATCGGTGTTGTCGGCCTCCTGCGGGCTCAACGGCTCCATGGAGCCGTCAGGCACGAACTGGCCGTCTTCGTTGCTGTTGTTTTCGTCTGCCAACTTCTAAGTCCTTCTAAATCCTTATGAAACCTTGCCTGAAGTCCTTGAAATCCCTACGCGTCGATCCAGCTGACGTTGCGGGCGTTGCGCTGGATGAACAGACGGCGAGGTTCGACTTCGTCTCCCATGAGCATGGAGAAGGTTTCGTCGGCTGCGGCCGCGTCTTCGATCTGCACCTGCTTCAGAATGCGATGGTCAGGATCCATGGTGGTCTCCCACAGTTCCTGGTAGCTCATCTCGCCCAGACCCTTGTAGCGCTGGATGCCTTCGCCCTTGGGCAGCTGGCGTCCGTTGGCCTTGCCTTCGGCGAGCACGCGGTCGCGCTCGGCGTCGGTGTACACGAAGTCGTGCGGGCCCTTGGTCCACTTCAGGCGGTACAGCGGCGGCATGGCCACGTACACGTAGCCGGCGGTGATCATCGGGCGCATGTAGCGGAAGAACAGCGTCAGATTCAGGGTTGCGATATGCGCGCCGTCCACATCGGCATCGGCCATGATGATGACCTTGTGGTAGCGGACCTTGGAGATGTCGAAGTCCTCGCCGTAGCCGCCGCCGACCGCGGTGATCAGCGATTCGATGGTGTCGGACTTCATCATGCGGTCCAGGCTGGCGCGCTCGGTGTTGAGGATCTTGCCTCGCAGCGGCAGGATGGCCTGCGTGATCGGGTTGCGTCCCTGAATTGCGGAGCCGCCTGCGGAGTCGCCCTCCACGATGAACAGTTCGCATTCTTCAGGATTGTTGGACTGGCAATCCTTCAGTTTGTCTGGCATGCCCGCAGATTCGAAGATTGACTTACGGCGGGTATTCTCACGTGCCTTCTTGGCTGCAAGACGCGCACGGGAGGCTTCAATGGCCTTCTGGATGATGTTCTTGGCCTCGCTAGGATGCGAATCGAACCAGTCGCCGAGCTTGTCGGTCATCACACGCTGTACGAAGGTTTTCGCTTCGGAATTGCCGAGCTTGGTCTTGGTCTGGCCTTCGAACTGCGGGGTGGTGAGTTTCACCGACACCACTGCGGTCAGGCCTTCGCGCACGTCGTCGCCGGAGAGGTTCTCATCCTTGTCTTTGAGGATGTTCTTTTCACGTGCGTAACGGTTGACGAGCGAGGTCAGCGCGGCGCGGAAGCCTTCTTCGTGGGTACCGCCTTCGGTGGTGGAGATGGTGTTGGCGAAGGTGTGCACCGCTTCGGAGTATGCGGTGGTCCATTGCATGGCGATTTCCGCGGAAATGCCGATTTTCAGGTCTTCCGCTTCGAAATCGATCACGTCCGGTTCGACGGGGGTTGCCTTGCGGGACTTCACCAAGTAATCGACATAATCCTTGATGCCGTCGTTGTATTGGTAGGTGACCGTCTGATGCTTCGGTTCGGCATTGTCGTCGCTTTCGCCCGCGACTTCGTCTCCGGCCTGATCCGGTTCGCGCAAATCGGTCAGGGACAGTTTCAGCCCCTTGTTGAGGAACGCCATCTGCTGGAAGCGGTTGCGCAGGGTCTCGAAATCGTAGGTGGTGGTTTCGAAGATCGCGCCGTCTGCCCAGAAGGTCACGGAAGTGCCGGTGGACTCGTCTTCGCCCATCGGCTCGCCCTTGGCAAGACGTGCGGTCGGCTTCTGGTCGATGTAGGTCTGGGTCCAGTGGAAGCCCTGACGGCGCACTTCGATGTCCACGCGGGTGGAGAGTGCGTTGACCACGGAGATACCCACGCCGTGCAGACCGCCGGACACTGCATAACCGCCGCCGCCGAACTTGCCGCCGGCGTGCAGCTTGGTCATCACGGTCTCCACACCGGAGACGCCCTCGCCAGGCACCTCATCGACCGGGATGCCTCGACCATCGTCCACCACGCGGATGCCGTTGTCCGACAGAATGGTGACCTCGATATGGCTGGCGTATCCGGCCAGCGCCTCGTCGACCGAGTTATCGACGATCTCATAGACCAGGTGGTGCAAACCGCGCGGGCCGGTGGAACCGATGTACATACCGGGGCGGATACGCACGGCCTCGAGTCCTTCGAGCACCCTCAGATCGGAGGCCTCATAATGCTCGGGGGCCATGGATTCGTCAAGTTCGCCTTCGGTCAATTCCGCATTGTTGATGCGTTCCGCAGCCGCCTTCAGCTGCTCCTCTTTGCTGGTTTCGTCTGCCAACAGGCTTCCTTCCGTGACTACAGGGTCAACCTCCGTCATGAAGGTCATTCACGGAGGCGATATGGCTTACGAGGCCCGTAAAGGGCTCTTCTGGCCATTTGACCATACTGCATGTGATTTTACTCGTCTAACCCGACGAGCGCCATAGCGAGGCTTCTGCGAATTTGTTTGGTATCTTGGCTACCGCCGCCGAGCCCATTTGCGCGTGTATCCGGCGGCCGGTCCGGTCACGCGAATCTCGGCGATGGTCAATCCTTTGAGATTGCGACGGATGGTATCGGTAAGTTGGGGGATAAGGTAGGTCAGCTGCGTGGCCCAGACCGTGGATTCGGCACGGATGGTCAGTACGCCGTCCGTGAAATCGGCGACTGCCGAATGGCTGGCGATGGCCTGTCCCACCACTTGGTCCCAATGGTTGCGCAATTGCGCAAGTTTCATATTCGCCGCCCAGACGCCATTGCCGGCGATGGTGGTCATCACGCTGCCCAGTTCAGCCGGATCGCGCCCCGGTTTGCCGAAGTTTTCGATGGCCTCTTCACGGCGGCGTCTGTAGTCCTTCAAGGTCGCCCCGCGACGGGAGAGCCGCTCGAATATTTCGGCCGGCAGTTTGGTCTCGTCCAGGTTGAGTTGGCGGGCGATCGGCGGGTTCATGACACTTTCCGTTCTACGGACGCGCTGTCCACCGCGGGTTTTCCGTCATACTTACCCAAACTCTCGTTTTCCCGCGAATCGGACAAATTGCCCAGAGTTGGCAGTATCACGGAAGCTGGTTCGGCCAGTGTGGCCACGTCGATGCGATGGGCCGATTCATAGTCGGGTACATCGCCTTCAGCGGCCACGGTAATCAGCACCTGATCCTGTTTTCTGGCGAAATCAAGAATCTGCGTGCGCCGGCTGTCGTCAAGCTGGGCGAACACATCATCGAGAATCACAATCGGCTGCAATCCCAACCGGTCACGCACGATTTCAAACAATGCCATTTTCAAGGCCAACGCCATCGTCCACATCTCGCCGTTCGAAGCGAACTCGCGGGCGGGAATACCGCCCAACTCAAGGTTCATGTCATCGCGCTGCGGACCGATAAGGTTCACGCCGCGAGCCACTTCACCAGGGTAGATGCGTTGGAAATGCTCGCTAATCTGCGGATGCGGATCGTCGAACATCAGCACTTCGTCGAATGAAGGCGCATATGTGAGCGTCACCTGCTCGCCGGCACCGGCCAAGTCGGCGTAAATCGCGGCAAATGGCTCGGCAAGCAGACCGATCACATGAGCGCGCATACGGGTCAACGCCACACCGGCTTCGATGAACTGGCCGGTCCAGATTTCCAAACCGCTCAGAACCGCATCCATCGGCTGGCCATTGTTGACATTGGCATTCAATTGCTTCAACAATGTGGCACGCTGTTTGGCGATGCGCGTGAACTGTTGCAACGTCTGCATGTATCCGGGCTCGAGCAGAGCCGCAGCCTGATTCATCATGACGCGGCGTGCTCCCGGATCGCCGGACACCAACCGCTGATCTTCGGGAGTGAAGGAAACGCTGGGAATCTTGCCGATGATATCGCGCAGATACAGCGACGACCCCGAGTTGATGCGGGCTCGGTTGGCACCACGCGCATGAATCGACGCTTCATACGTAGTGGTTTGACCGGCATCATCAGCGACGTTCGCGCGGATGGTGGCCGTGGTCTGCCCGCGTTCGATCAACGGCAACGTGCTGGACGCGCGATGGCTCGATCCGGTGGACAGCACTTCGACGGCTTCCACCAGATTGGTTTTGCCCAGACCGTTCTTGCCGAACAGGATATTCACGCCTGGTACGAAATCGACCACTACCTGACTCCATGAGCGGTAGTGGTCGAGTGCGAGACGGGAGATGTGCATTAGCGAATCGTTGGAAATTCAGGGATTTCAGTTGTTAAAGCGCATCGGCACGAGCAGGTATCGGTAGTCCATGGACTCGTCGGAATCAGCTTCCTGCTGGCCATTGAACTCGACCGGCTTGACCGGGGTCGTCATTTTGATGCGCACGAATGGTTCGGTTACGGCGGACAGACCCTCCTTCAGGTAGGACGGGTTGAATGCCACGGTGATGTCGTCGCCATCCATGTCGATGTCCAGTGTTTCGTTGGCCTGAGCCTCGTCGACCGATCCGGCGGACAGCGCCACTTCCTGACCGGTGAAGGTCATGCGAATCGGAGCATTGCGTTCGGCGACCAAAGCCACACGGCTGATGGCGTCGAGCAAATCCTGCTTGTTGACTACGGCCTGAATCGGATATTCGTCGGCGAACAGGCGGTCGACCGCCGGGAATTCACCGTCGATGAGCTGGGAGGTGGAGACGCGGCCGGCGTTTTCGAAGCCGAGCAGCGTCGGGCTATCGGCATCGAAATCAAGGCGGATGTTCTGGTGCTCGTCAAGAGCACGGGCCACATCCTTGAGCAGGGAGCCGCGAACCAGCGTGGTGGTGTCGACGTCCGGGTTCTGCGGAGTCCAAGTGAAGGTGGCGCGGGCCAAACGGAAGCGATCGGTGGAGGTCATGACGACCTTGTCGCCTTGGAATTGCATGCGAACGCCGGTCAGTACCGGGCGGTTTTCTTCGCGGGAGACGGCAACGCACGCCTGGTTCACGGCCTGAACGAAAGTCGGGGCATCGACTTGGCCGAGCATGGCCGGTACCACGGGCAGATCCGGGTACTCGGTGTCGGGCATGAGCTGCAAGGTGAACTTCGACTTGCCGGACGTGATGGTCAGCGTGGAGCCGTCGGTGACCAGGTACGTTTTCTCCGAACGCAGCGATTTGGTGATATCGGCCAGCAGCTTGCCCTGAACCAGTACGGAACCGGCTTCGTCAACGCCGGCTTCGATGTGGTGGCGAGCGGAAATCTCGTAGTTGAAGGCGGAGAATTGCAGCGTTCCGTCAATGGCTTCCAGCTTGACGCCAGCGAGAATCGGGTTGGAGGGACGTGCGTCGATGACTCGGGAGGTCCAGGCTACGGCGTCGGCTAGGGCTGCGGTATCGATTTCGACTTTCATGTGTGATTGTTCCCTTCGTCGGATTGGCTGAGGAATATTCTAGCCGTTAGGTGGCGAACTTACGTACGCTGGATGACCGGCTGTTACTATGGCGATGATGCTTTTCACGTAACTGAGTAAGTAATCGCCATAATAAGGCCGGTGGATAGTGTGGATAAGTAGGGCTGAGCCCTACAACTGCAACGGTTCATAAGTCCCTGAAAATTGTGGACAAATTCTGCATGGCTTGTGGATAAGTGGGCGAGTTTTCCACAGCCAGTTCGTCGAATTTGAGTTTTCCACATCGAGGTCGCGGTTATGCACGAGTTTTCCACAACAAAATAGTGGGTAATCCACGAGTTATCCGCCGAGTTTACCCACATCTGTGCACAACTATGTGGATAACTTTTTTGGTTTTCGCACTTTCGCACGGCGTGTTGAAGACTGTTTTTCGTCGAGGAGAATCGATTCTGGAGACCGTTTTCGGCACTTTTTCCGTCTCGCTCGCCCAAACCCGCAAAATCGGTCCTCAGAATCGATTCTCTCGTTTCATGGTTTTTTGCGTGTTCCCCTTCGAAACTCCCCTCAGTCGTCTGCGCCGACAGATCCCCTCACAAAGGGGAGCCATGAGGAATCTAATGTCTCGAATCCGTTGCCTCGACGTATCCACCAGAATCCGCCTGAGCAACCAAAAACGGCACTTTTCGGAAAGTCAGTCCAAAAAGTGCCGTTTTTCGTCTCTCAGAAGCGTTGTGTCAGTTGGTGTTGCTTTGCTTGAGGCGAACCGTGAGCTCCATAACGTAGTTATAGATCTCCTGTTTTTGCTGCATTCGGTCACTGATTCGAGTGCAGGCATGCATTACTGTGGTGTGATCGCGTCCGCCAAAGACCTGGCCAATATCCATCAGGCTCATACTGGTCATTTCGCGAGCCAGATACATGGCGATCTGACGAGGAACAGCCACGTTTTTGGTTCGTGATTTACCGACAAGATCCTCAAACGTCAGGTGGAAGTACTTCGCCACCTGACTGATGATGTCCGTGGGCTTGATTTCCACATCGGTGGTGAAGAAGTCCTGCAACGTCTGCTCGGCCAAGGCGCGGGTCACCGGCTGATTACTCAGCGAGGCCACGGCCGTAACACGGGTTAGCGCGCCTTCGAGTTCACGAATGTTCTCGGTGAAGCGTTCGGCGATGAGGTCCAACACATCGCTGGGGATTTTCGAGCCGTTCATCGAGGCGATCATGCGAAGAATGGCGATTCGGGTCTCCAGATCCGGCGGCTTGACGTCTACGGTCAGGCCGGATTCGAAGCGCGAGATGAGTCGAGCCTCGAAACCCTTCAAATTCTTGGGCGCTACATCGGAAGCAATGACAATACGCTTATTTGCCTGATGCAGTGCATTGAACGTATGGAAGAACTGATCCAAGGTGGCTTCCTTGCCGCCGAGGAACTGGATATCGTCAATAAGCAACACATCAACCTGTCGGTATCGACGGTTGAATTCAGCAATCTGACCCTGGCTTTGGTTCGGGTTTTGCAGCGCGTCAATGAATTCGTTCGTGAATTCCTCAGACGTGACGTATCGAACCTTCAGCCCGGGATCCTTGACCAGTGCATAGTTGCCGATGGCGTTCAGCAAGTGGGTTTTGCCCAGGCCCGATCCGCCATAGATACACAACGGGTTGAAATCCTGCCCGGAACCTTCGGCCACGGCCAGTGCGACCGTACGGGCAAAACGGTTGGAATCGCCGGGCACGAAGGTGTCGAAGGTGGCGTTCTTGTTCAAATGCGTTTCGGGGTCGAGCAGCGGCCTGTTCTGGCCGCTCTGGAAATGGTCCTGTTCCGGCGGCATCGTCGCGGGAATCGGCAACTGGCCCTGCATCGTCTCGTTCGCAGGGGACTTCGCCGGCGATTTCGCGGGGGAGAAACGCGGATAGGTTTCCTCCGGCTGTTCCTCCGTTTTCGGCTTCATTTCAACGATTTTGAAGGCGGGGAAGATGTCCTGTTCGGCGGATTCGCGCAACGCCTCCATCAACGGCTTGTTCAATTCGGTCTGCAAAGCCTGCTGAGCCGCCTCACTGGGCACGCACAGCATGATGGTCGGACCCCACATGCCTTCGGGATAGACGTTCTCCAGCCAGCTTTTGTCACGTACGGACAGCGACGGATTCTGGTGCAGCAGGGCCAAAGCGTCGGACCACACCCCACGAGCCTGCTCGAGAGGATCTGTTGTCGTGTTATCAGCCACGGATAATCCTTTCTCGACAGACGTACCACTGATGTGCAACTGTATATTTGTACTCTCTTTTCCCCGAGTTATCCACCGGCGTGCGTGTTGAAAAGATTGAAATGTGAATAACATTGTTGTAGTTTGTGGATAACTTTTGTGGGGAATTCGGCGGAATCGCAACGATTATGTGGATTGTTTTATGCGGGGAATCCCCATGAAAATGTGAAGAAAAATGGACGACGCGACAATCTGTTCAGGGGTCAGAGTAATTTAGTAGAGCTTGACTCATGAGGAGCCGTGCCTTGGCATGGCTAAAAACACCGGGAGCATTAATTATGAAGAGGACATTCCAGCCGAACAACCGTCGTCGTCACATGAAGCACGGTTTCCGTCAGCGCATGCGCACCCGCGCAGGCCGCGCTCTGATCAACCGTCGCCGCGCCAAGGGCCGCAAGTCCCTCGCTGCCTGATTTAACGGCATAGAGCGGTGGAACGGCTGAAAAGCCATCGCGATTTCGTCGCGGTGCTCAAACGCCGTCGTAGGGTATCGCGAGAAGACATCGTCGTGCATTATTTGGTGCACGACGATGCCATTATCGACGATTCTGCGGCGATGCGGGGCCGACGTGTCGGTTTGGCCGTTTCCAAGGCTGTCGGCAACGCTGTGACGCGTAATGCCGTCAAGCGTCGTTTCCGCGTGCTTGCACGAAAGTACGAATCTGCCTTACCTGAATCCTGCGATATCGTGTTGCGTGCCAAGCCAAGTGCTGCGCATAGATCGGAAGAGCGTCGTGTAGGGAA
>OISZ01000391.1_pt1 | contig 10330 bp, 11 predicted proteins | sample 1586591 | NCBI WGS metagenome assembly OISZ01 (sample SAMN02674970, study PRJEB24791) | human gut metagenome, SKBSTL043 | isolation source: stool | host: Homo sapiens | place: USA
GTTTACCCAAAATACATTGTGGCTTTCGGCATCATTGATAGGAATACCGTTGGCGCCGATAAGACAGCAGAAGACGAGTATCCATCCGATCCATTGGTAGATGGCGTTGTCGCCGTAGACCTGAAACAGCATAAGCGGTCCTTTCCGTGTGTGCGCTGTGCGCCTCGCAGTCCTCCATTGGGTTGCTGAGACGCCTATAGACGCCGCTATGTTGACGCAGCGTCAATTTCTCTCACGGCACAGTCTAGCCTCAAGTTGACATCGCGTCAAAACAACCGCATTAAGGCTGCCGCGTTTCGTATCGTTACGCGTAGGGGCTGGCTGAGGCGTAATGCTGAAGAGTAACATTGAAGCAATGGCAATCAAGCCGATTTGAGGAAGAGAAGCACACGATGGCGTACTGCGGCCACTGCGGAAATAGAGTTGATAGGCCGGCACGATTTTGCCCGGCATGTGGAGCGTCTGTAGACAGCGCACCGGTTGCGTCTGTACCAGTGCCGGCCGCATCGTCAGCCGTACCGACTGCGTCGATACCGGCACCTGCTGTGCCAGCGCCTTCAGTACCACCATCGATACCAGCCGCGCCGGTTGCCCCATCGGTTTACGCCGCGCCCGCTGCCCCACAGCCGGCACCAACTGCTCCCTTGCCAGCTTTGCCGATTCCCGCTCCTGCCGCATATCAGGCGACTGATGCAACCGCCGTCCTGGCACCGCCGCGCAAATCCAGCAAGAAGCTGATCGCCGTTCTCTGCGCATTGCTTGCGACGATTCTGGTGGCGGCCTTGGCATTCATCGTCCCCAACTTCACCGCCGTCAAAGCGATGCTGGGCTTCCAGCCCACCAATCCGCTGGTCGTCACCTTCGACGCGATCAACTCGCTGTCCACTCTGCGCAGCACCAAATACGAACTCAGAACCCACAGCAGCACTGACGACTCCCTTGACGCGCGGATGTCTGGCATGTATTCGCTGGGGCAAAACCACCAATGACTCCTCCGCGTCTGTGACCATCAAGACAGATGAACAGGCAACAACCCTCGCTTGGCACAAAGGCGCATTCGCCGGGAAAAACGTTTGGTATGATGACGACCCCTACTACATCTACTACCCGGCCGACCAATATGAAGATGACTTAAGGAACGGCGTTGGTAGTGATGTGGCGGACTTGATATTGAACGTCAAGGATGCGTTGGTCAAGAACGGTGCTTGGGACATCACCGGCGCGGAGCGAACGTTCTACGATCAGCTGGACAAGATGAACGACGATGGGTACTCGAACGACATCGACCGGGCCAAGGGCACGAAAACGTCTGCCGAGGTGAAGGCCGAGGCCAGCAAATTCATCCAACAATATCTCGGCGTGGAGCTGGAAGATAAGAATGTGCGCAGCCAGCTGTTCCCGAATACATCGTCTGCCAAGTCTGCCGGCAACACGCAGCTCTCGTATCAAATCGATGTCAAGGCATTGGCCCAGCACTTTGTGAATTACTGGATCAGCCATGAAGCGCAGTATCCGCATCTGAAATCATGGGTGATTCAGCAGATCGAGGATACCGGTGTGGGCGATGCTGAAGGCGAGTACCGTCAGGCGCTCGACAATGTGCGCAACTGGGACTTCGGCACGGATGAAGAGCCGGATATGCCGACTATCACCGTGGATCTGAACTACGGCAGGAAGCATCTGATGAGCTCGATTGCCGTAAGCGTGTCCGGCAAGGACGAATACGGCGACTCCTACAAAGGTTCGCTGTCGTTGACGCTCAGCCAGCAGAACGCGGTGTCTGTGGACGACCCCGATTTGACTGATACGATGAGCAAAGCCAAGGACAACAACGAGCTGGATCTGTCTTGAGCAGAATCAGAATGTGCGGAACGCCGTGAACAGATCATCGACGTGACGTCGCATGTGATTCACAGAACGGGTTTTGGGGCTTTTCCGTTCGTCAGGTAGCCGAAGCATGCGGATTGACCGAGCCGGCGGTCATATACCATTTCAAGAACAAAGTCGGCTTGCTGATTGCCGTGCTGGAGCATCGTGATCGGGAAGATATGGCTACGTTTGCCTATTCTCTTGGCGTTGAACCTGAGGATATGTGGAGCGGCAACGCGCAGTTCGGCATTCGTGATATCTGTGCTGCCCTTATGGAGCGCAATGCGGCTCAGCCAGAGATGGTGCGGTTGTATATACCGTGCTACAAGGCGAATCGTTGAACGAGCATCATCCTGCCTATGAGTATTACCAAAAACGAGAACATCGCGTGATGGACACCTTAACCCGAGCAGTCGAGCGTGACGGTTTGGCAGATCCTCGTCGCGAGGCGCGGACTGCTTTGTCGATGATGAACGGCATTCGGGTCCGTTTGGCTCAGGGATCGGGCATCGGTCGATTTAGTGGCCGATTGGAATGCCTATGCCGACTTCCGGTGGCCTCGACAGTCGTGAGGCAATAAGACTTTTCTCGTGAGATACGCTATCGGCGTGTCGTCATCTTTTTGTTGCAATACGCAGAAAATGCAAGAACAAAAACCCTTGGAATCGGACTGATTCCAAGGGTTTTGTTGTGTCTGTGGAGCTAGCCGGGTTCGAACCGGCGACCCTCTGTTAGCATTCTCATAAAACCCATGGGAGAGCAAGATCATGCATGAATCTTCAAAAGGTTGAAATCTAGCCGTTTTTAGAAGATTTGCAGCCTATCCGAGAACGCATTGAAATGCATGGAATCCCATAGTCATGTCTACTGAATGTCTACCAATATAAAGCACCGCCCCGAGCTATCGGGGCGGTGTCCTGTCTGGCTGCGCTAGCTGTGTTGCAACGCGGGGGTACGTCCTTGCGGACGAAGTTGCGTATCCACCAAACTGAGGTAACGGCGGACGCGTGCTATCGAATAGTCGTGCTCGGCGGCTAGGTCTTTGATCGATCTGCCGGACTCGTATTCATCCCGCAGCAGTTTCCCTACGGCCAGCTCGCTTTCCCTAGTCAGCCGTTCGTGGTTCTCCAGCGGGGGCATGTTCTCGATCTCCCCTCCCGTGTAGCCCTTGTACACCTTGCCTTGCGGAGTAACGGATTCGTCTGCCTCATTGCCCCAAGCTGACCAATGTGGCTGGGGATAGCGGGCAAACATTTCCAAGTAGGGGCCGGGCGAACAGCTCGTTATGAGGTCGTACTGCTCATCCGGCTTTCGCGAGTGTTCGCGTTTGCGTGTCTCGATCATGTTCACCTGACGCCGACCTGCGTCAAGGGTGCGCATATGCCCCTTCACGCCGAAAAGCAGAAGCTCTGTGACGTTGCGGAAGTAGAAACCGACCCCTCGACCGTCTGGCCCGCCATCCTTGCGACGCTTGGCCCAGACGATGTTCGACACGTAGCGGAACCCCCATGCCTGCATGACCTCGATGCCTTCGGGCAGCAAGGCATTGGGCACCCAGAGATACAGGTGGGCGTCTTTCGCCGTTATGTCGTCAACTGGCAAGGCTTTGATCTCATCCAGAGACATAGTCCCATAGCGCCCCAGACGCTTATGCTCGGGAGCTACCTTTCCCGTTCGATTCTGGAAACGCCATGGCGGATCGGCCAGAATCGTCTTGAAGCCACCTGCCGTGGTGGGGAGTGGTGCGTACAGTTCTTCAGTCACCCCAACAGAATAACACAAATAGATCTTTAAATAGATCTTTTTGGTGCCGTGTCGTAGTTCTATACTGTGTTCATGGCGTTCACGACACACTCCTACGACGATCCCGACGTGCTGGCAAGCGGCATCCGTTCCCGCTACGAGTTCCATGAGGTACGAAGCGCCTGCGCTGTGATGAAGGCAGTGTCGCCCGAAGAGTGGGCAGATATCACCGATGTGCTGGGCAGTTTCAGCTTCTCCGCGAACTTGCTGCTCAGGGCAGGCGGCAACAACTCCGAGATGGCGGAGACACTGAACCGCGCGCTGCGGGAGCGGGGATGGAAAGAATGCGCCTACGAACTTGAGACGAAAGGCAGGATCACATTCAGGGAATCGGGCGTGCCGGACGAAGACCTAGGCACCATGAGCGAGGCTTCCTATTGGGTGGACAATCGGAAAGGCCGTGTGCTTGTCGATATCGAATGGAACGCCAAGGACGGCAACCTTGATCGTGATCTTGCAGCCTACCGCGCATGGCATGAGGCCGGCCTGATCGACGCTGCAATGATCATCACCAAACACCGTGAAGACCTGCTCGACAAAGCCATCGAGTTATGGGCACCTCATCTGGGTGCGACCATTGACGAAGTGTACAAGGCGACGCGCAAAGCGCGGAAGGCACGCACCGAGGAAGACAGACGACTGGCATTGCCGCTCGACTTGACAACCACGACCGTCACAAGCCTTACCAAGGCGATCGATCGAATCAACCGAGGCGAAGCCGGTACATGCCCGGTTGTGGCGGTCGGTATCTCGGGGGCAACGTGGGATGGCACCCCGTACAGGGAGGTATAGGTGCTCATTCCTTGCTGAGTTGCTCGGAGGCTTTGAATAAGTCATCTTCAGTATTGACGGTGATCTCTTCCTTTATGAGCAGCCCCATCTCCGGATGCTCGGTGCCGAGCTCGCCCGCCTGAAGTTCCCCACCCTTCAACATGCGCTGATTTGTACTGATCCTTCGCAGCAACGCGTTGCGTTTTTCTCCCGTACGCTCGGGGTACTGTTTGCTTAGCGGTTCATTGCTGATGATCCAGACCGTCGTGAAACATGCCACATGGTTGTTGTACCGTGCTGGAAGCATGACAGGGTAACGATCCAAGAAAACCAAGAGCTGGTCCCAGCTGAACTGGCTATCGAACTCATCTAGTACCAAGATCGATTGCCCCTCGTACTCATCCCACGGATGCCGATAATCGGTCACGCGGTAGATGTTCTCGATGGGATTGTTGTCATATATGTATTTCGTTTTCCCGACACCCGGATCACCCCACAGATAATGCACAGTGATGTCGCGAAGCTGACGACCATATTTCACCCGGTCGCGCGCTGTCGCAAGTTCGGAAAGGTACCGAGTGTAGCGAGCAGCTTGGCACGCGTCGTCATTCAACAACACCTCCGAGACGCTGGCGCCGTCCATGATCTGCCGACGTAGCTCAGCGAGATCGGAACGACTGCCCTGCTGATCCTTCAGGTTGATTTCTCCTCCCCGCCAGGGACCGTCTACACGTGTCTCCTCCTTGGAACAGTAATCGACGCAATCCTGTACCGTGCCCTTGCGCATTTCGATGTGCGCGTCGTTGAAGCCGGCCTTCTTGAACTTGTTCTTCAGCGTCCCCATATGGACGGGAGTCTGAAGTTGCAGGAATGCCTGAAAATGAGGGTAGTCGCTCTTGCCTCCCTCCTCCTGCTGGAAGATGTATGCCCCCAGAATATCCAGCAGTTCCTCTACGTCCTGCCGCGTGTGTTTTTCGGCAGAGATCGTCAACATCCAGTCGCGCGCAGTCGATGGCATTTCACTCCTTCCTGTTCTGCTCAAAAGTTGGCGGGAGTAATACTGGGATGTCTCCTTTGAAGAACTCGTTGCACGTGTAAGGAAAAGCAATGTCGAAAGCTTGGATTGAAGACCTCTGGCTGACCGAGCCACGGGAGACGTTGCCCGATGGCAGCAAGGTGAAGATTCCAGTTCCCAGTTCTGTAACGAAGAGCTTGGCCGCGTATATGAAGACGCCGGAGAAGGCCAAGGTGCCCGGGAAGTTTAAGACGGCGCGGTATGGACACGGGAAGCGATGGCGGGTGTCTTGGTGGGCAACCTTGCCCGACGGTTCTAAGAAGCGCAGTAGCAAGGCATTCAGCACCCGAGCCGATGCCGAGTCGTTCGCGGCAGCCATGGAGGATGATATTCGCTCAGGTCGGTATGTTGATCCGGCCGATGCCGACAGGCCATTCCAATCGGTCGCCTTGGAATGGCTCGCATCCAAGAACAACCTGCGCGGTCGTAGCTATCTTCGATATGAGAACGACATGACCCGGTACGTGCTTCCTAAGTGGGGGGATCGCCCGATCGGTAGTATCCAAGAATCGGAAGTCAGCGAATGGGTACATGAGCTTCAATCAGGAACAGCCCCGCACGAGTTCAAGCGTAAGACGACCATGCAGCCGATGAAGCGGCGGACAATCAAAGGCGTAGTGAAGGATGCCTTCGGCGGTGTGATGGCCTATGCGTCTTCGCCTAAACGGCGATGGATACTGTCTAACCCCGCTGCCGACGTCGAACTTCCCCAAGATGCCGAAACCGACGATCGGGTGTTCCTCTCTCATCAGCAGGTGGCGGATATCGCTGAGGCCGCAGCGCAAGTTGACGTCAAAAACCCGATGGTCTCCAAGCTGCTCATCCTCTTCCTCGCATATACAGGCCTGCGGGCCAACGAAGCCTTGGCTCTTCGCATCGGCGACCTTGACTTCACAAGGATGCGTATATCGGTAACGAAGACGATCACTGCTGACAGGCAGGGGCGCGAAATCGAAGGCAAACCAAAGAGCGGGCGCAACCGTATCGTGCCCATCCCAGGTTTCCTGACTGCCGATCTCGAACAGGTCTGTGACGGTCGCACCGATGACGACTATCTATTCACTGCGCTCCACGGTGGGATGATCCACTTGAACACATGGCGGACACGCGTATGGTACCCAGCCAAAGAAGGGGCGGGCTATGGCGACGTGAAGGGGCTGAGAATCCATAGCTTGAGACACACGTATGCCTCGTTCGCCATCGGCGCAGGTTGCGACGTGAAAACGCTTCAGAGCATCATGGGACACGCCTCGGCTACCGAGACGCTGAACACCTATGCCGAGCTGTGGCCTGATCGTATTGACGAGGTGGCGGCCGTCATGGAGGCCAAGTACCAGCAGTGGGAAGCTCAGCGGCGAGAGTAGTAGGTACTAACGGCCTGTCAGGTACTTTAGTCATGTCTACCAGTGTCTACTGTTTGGTGCTGAGGCAAAAAGAGATATTCCCTTGAAATCGTTGAGATTCCAAGGGAATGAAGGTGGAGCTAGCCGGGTTCGAACCGGCGACCCTCTGCTTGCAAAGCAGATGCGCTACCAGCTGCGCTATAGCCCCGCATCCAGTACAAAAAAGGCGGCCGTAAAGCCGCTTTCCTGTTCTGAAGTGGGCCCGGGAGGACTTGAACCTCCGACCTCATCCTTATCAGGGATGCGCTCTAACCAGCTGAGCTACGGGCCCGATCCATACGCTTCAAAAGCGCACAAGTGATTACAATACCATTGAACGGCGGTATGTCAATAACGGCGTGTCGCGATTGTCGCTTGCGCCATGATTGCCGGCGCAGCGGAGCATGACGAGTGCGATGAGGCTGTTCGCGTGGTGGAAGCCGTAGGCCATGCGGATGGTGACCTTGATCCTGTTGTCGGACGCCTCGAGCCTGGCGTTGGAGTAGCCCAGCTCGATGGTCCTGAGGATGTCGGGCCGGCGCCTGCGAATCTTCCTGGCGAGTTCCGTGATCTCGGGGATGCGGCTGTGGGACGCCCAGAACACCCAGTGTTTCAACTCGCCCCTGGCCTGTTCGAGCGGGTGTCTGAGCAGGGTGCGGAGGAGTTCCCTGAGCTGCCAGGCGCGGTGGAGCTGGCCCTTGGGGTCCGTGTTCCGCAGTGCCGCGAGGGTTTCGTGCTGATTGCGGTGACGCCTGCCGGGCATATTCCAGACGTATGGGCGCACACGTATCGCATCGACGGCATTGTTAACGGGGATGTGCTGGCTCGGCCGGTCGACTCGACCAGCATCCTGCATTCGGGCAGCGGCAATGTGGGCGGGTGCGTGAGCCGTGATTGGATTCAGTTCGCCATCTCGGCCGATTCCATGGCACAGGCGTTGTGCCTATTGTTCGCGTGCCTGCTGTTTTCCTGCATGGCCGACCCGCGCGCCGGTAACGGACGATTGGCCGCGCTCATGACCGTAGGCGTGCTGATGGGCATGTCGAAATTCACGTTCATCCCGCTTCTGCTGCTGGGATTCCTGGCTTTGATACCGTGGCATAGCGCCGTATCCGAATCTACAGCCGTACCTTCCGTAGCAGACGCTGCACGGGCTTAAGCACCACGGTATCGGCTATCACCGCGAATACCAGCGCCGCCAGCAACGTAGCGCCAAACATCAGCACGCTGATACCCGCATACGACCATCCGTCCGTGGGCGCGGGAATCCGCGGGCCGATCAGCACCTTGGACAGCGGCGAATGCACCAAATAAATCGTGTAGGAATATCCAGCCAGCCAGATAATCGCCTTACGCACCCGCGCCGACGTGATGTGCACGTCGTACCGGAAGAACAGGAACGTCGCCATTACCACCATCGCGAACGCAACCGTGACCGTGCGGCCAACCTGCATCTGCTGGCCGGCGAACAGATATGGCGTGGCAACGGTCCAAGCCAAGGCGAATGGTGCCAACGCATACACGCCGTGCCGTATACGCGCGGACGGCGGATAGTATTCCAACACGAATCCCAACAGGTAGTAGATCAGCAGTCCACGCCAAGGGAATGACTGCAGGAACGTCAACGGATATCCGGCAAGATTGCAGATCTGCTCGGCGGCGGCCACGGCGGCGGCCAGGCCAATCAACAGCCAAGCGCCCGAGCGGCCTATCGCGCGCATCATCGCGGCTAGGAACGGCGTTGCCAGCACAAACCCGGCAAGCATGAACACGAACCAATAGACGGAATCGTCATACCCGGAGAACAGATCGAACAACGTTCCAGACACAGCGCCGCCAACCGAACGATGATCGATCACCAGGTAGGCGACGAATCCCATGCCGCCCGCATACAGCAGATACGGCACAATCAGCGAGATAAAACGTTTGTAGTAGTAGCGCACGTACGGCGCGAGGCTGCTGGGATCGGCTTGGCCGGCACCGCCGCCTGCCCGGGCATCAGAGCCAGAGCCCGGCAGACGGCCCGACGAGCGGGTGCTCCCCAGCCGGCCGGCATCGAATGTCAGGTTGAACCGGCCGGACACCATAATGAACAGCGGATTGCAGACCATGAACAGCGCGAACAGTACGGATCGCGTCACTTCCGCACTGCCGGCGAGGGGCATCTTGACGGGCATGTAGTTGTTGATCACGTGGACGCCGATAACCAGACACATCGCCACCACGCGCAGCAGATCGTAGTTCACGTCGCGCGGCTTGCCGGCGGCGTCGGAAACGGAATCGGGCATGGTCATCACATGGATCCCGCCAGGGACTTCAGATCGACCGGGCAGCTGATCTGGCTCTTCAACTTGTCCAAGGCGTCCAGGCCGGCCGAGGGATCGGAGGACACGTCCTTATGCGCGTCGTTCTTGCCGCCGTCCGCACCGCCGTTCGCACCATCGGCACCGTTCGCACCATCGGCGCCGTTCGTATCCGCCGGACATTCATCGGTCACATTACCGTTGGAGCCCGTCTCGACGCCATCCGCATTCACCACCGGCGTGGTTACCACGTTCAGTGGATGTGTGGCATCGCTGCTGACCCGAACGGTATAAGCAATCGTCAATTCTTTTCCGGGCTCGATCCACTGCTGGTTGAACATAATGTACTGACGGTCATACAGGCTCGCGGTGTTGGTACCCCATGAATCTATATCAGCCTGCACAGCGGTGATTTCGCCACCGTACGGGGCGGTAAGCACCACGCGGTACAACATGCCGCCGAGCACGGGATTCTCCGAGCCGCCATTAACGAAATCAGGCAACGATTCGGCCTTAGCCTTAGTCAGCGTGTTCTTCATGGTGAAGGTGACCGTGTATTCGTCACCGAGCTGATCTTCCGTAAACTGACCCAGATGCGTGTTACGCACGGCTGTCGTGATGCGCTTATCCAGCACGCCAGAATACAGGGCGTTCTGGCTGGCCGAGGCGTCGCCGCAGGTTTTTGTGACCGTGGTGGAGGTCTTCAGATACCAATCCTGCTTGCCTTGCTGCAGCTCCGAAAGATAGATGCCGGCTTCGGGCACCTGACTGTCAGCAGACAACTCGCCACTGGCCTTATCGTCGATAAGTCCGGTGGCAATCAGCGCCTCCTGCTCATCCGGATCAGCCATCCATAGCTTGAAATGACCGCTAGCGCTGGTATCTCTAATTGCCTTCAACAGCGGGGATGCGGTAGAGGCATTCGCGTTGCCAAGCACATGGTTCATAATTGCTTGAGCCGCTTCGGAAACGAAGTTGTTCTGCTGCTCGAAGTCCGGGTAATCCGTGTACAGGTCTGAAGCGAAGAACGGCACCGTGGTGGTGCTATCCAGCACTCGGCCGTCCGAAAGCTTGACCTCGCCTGTGGCTCCCAGCAATGCCTGGAGAAATACGGGATCGAGTGACAA
>OISZ01000394.1_pt1 | contig 10303 bp, 4 predicted proteins | sample 1586591 | NCBI WGS metagenome assembly OISZ01 (sample SAMN02674970, study PRJEB24791) | human gut metagenome, SKBSTL043 | isolation source: stool | host: Homo sapiens | place: USA
GAATATGCCTCCGTCTGTATAGCAGAAGATCCCTCACGGGGAGGTTCGACGGATGGACGGGGAAACTTTCGGATTAATAATGTCCCGGTAGGTCGTTATAATATTCAGGCATCTTTTATGGGATATCGTCCAAGTATCATCAGCGAAGTTTCTGTCACTTCATCTAAAGAAGTGTTTGTAGAAATTCCTATGGATGAAAATGTGCAGGATTTGGCTGAAGTACTTGTCAAACCGGAAATAAAGAAAGACCGGACCGTCAACCCGATGGCCATCACAGGAGGACGTATGATTAGTATCGAAGAAGCGTCACGATTTGCCAATGGCTTTGACGATCCTGCACGGTTAAGTTCTGCATTCGCAGGAGTAGCGGGAGATGTCGGCACCAATGCGGTTGCTATCCGGGGAAATGCCCCACAATTTACACAATGGAGATTGGAGGGGATTGAAATACCTAATCCTACCCACTTTGCCGATCTATCAGGCTTGGGAGGAGGATTCCTGTCTGCTTTGAGTACGCAGGTTATCGGCAACTCCGATTTCTACAACGGAGCTTTCCCGGCGGAATACAGTAATGCCCTATCAGGTGTTTTCGATATGCATCTACGAAATGGTAATAATCAGAAGTACGAACATGCTTTTCAGGTCGGACTCATGGGAGTAGATTTAGCTTCGGAAGGTCCTATCAGCAAAAAAAGGGGAAGCTCTTATCTGGTGAATTATCGCTTTTCCACTACTTCACTGGCATCGGGCAATGACATCAACCTGAAATATCAGGATCTAGCTTTTAAACTGAACTTTCCCACACGTAAAGCCGGTACCTTTTCAATTTGGGGATTAGGATTGGCCGACAGGAATAAAGTGGATGCTTTGGAACGTTCCGAATGGGAAACGATGGGAGACCGGTCGTCAGGATATAATAAACTGGATAAGCTGGCAGGTGGCTTAGCGCACAAATATGTACTGGATGAAAATACTTATATCCGTTCTTCTCTATCCGCTACCTATTCCAAAGACCGTTCATTGGCGGACTTACATACCGATGACGCTATTATTAATGTAGCAGATATTCAGAATAGCAGATGGAATTTAGTATTCAATTCATATCTGAATAAGAAATTCAGTCCGAGGCATACCAACAGAACAGGGATTACCATTACGGAACTTAAATATGATCTTGATTACAAAGTCAGCCCTTATTTGGGATTAAACAAACCTATGGAACAAATATCGAAAGGCAGTGGAGAAAGTACAGTCTTCTCGGCATATAGTAGTTCCGTAATAAACTTGAGCAACAATCTGACAACCAGTTTAGGGGTTACCGGACAATATTTTACTTTAAACAAGAACTGGTCGATAGAACCGAGAGTTGCCCTTAAATGGAAAATAAATCCTGCACATTCTTTAGCAGCAGCTTACGGCTTGCATAGCCGCCGGGAAAGGCTCGACTATTACTTTGTTGAACAGATAATCAATGGTAAAAAGGAATCAAACCGGTACCTGGACTTCTCAAAGGCACATCATTTCGGATTCACTTATGACTGGAATATCAATCAGAGCCTACATCTGAAAATAGAACCCTATTATCAATACTTGTTCCACATACCGGTTGAGGAAAACTCCTCCTTTTCGATTATCAATTATGAAGAATTCTATTTAGACCGCATATTGACAAACACCGGAATAGCCAAAAACTATGGAATAGATATAACACTGGAACAATACATGAAAAACGGCTTCTACTATATGATTACAGCTTCATTATTCAAATCGAAATATAGGGGAGGAGACCGTATCTGGCGAAATACGAGACTGGATAAAAGTTTTTTAGTGAACCTGCTCGCCGGAAAAGAATGGATGGTTGGCAGACTCAAACAGAATGTATTAAGTGTAAACGGCCGTCTGTTCTTTCAGGGAGGAGGACGCTATACACCTGTGGATGAAGAAAAAAGTCAGGAAGAAAAAGACATCGTTTTTGACGAGAGCAAAGCATATACTAAACGATTCAATCCATCTATAAACGGTGATGTTTCGATCAGCTTCCGGATCAATAAGAAAAGAGTATCCCACGAGTTTTCTCTGAAAATACTGAATGTGGGTATGCGCACCGGAATGCATTTCTATCAATACAATGAAAGAACGAGTGTAGTAGAAGAAAAAGACGGAGCGGGTCTGATTCCGAACATCAGCTACAAAATTTATTTCTAAATAACTGAACAAGAAAAGGGTTTGTTCACACAATAGACTGACACCCAACAGGCAACTGCTTTCAGTAATTATGGTATAACAATCTGTAATATATATACTAACAAGCTCTCTGAATACCTGTATATTTGCTGCGTGAAATAATTTAGTTATGAATTATATGCGTATCATATTCAAGAAATTCAAAGCACGTATGATTGTAGGATGTATATTAGCTGTAATAGCATTGCTGGCGGTGTCAGTCATTGTTTTTATCAATCAAGCCAGTTTCGGCAGAACTCCCCGTGGGGAACGGCTGGAAAGAGTCATGAAATCTCCTAATTACAGAAACGGAGAATTTAAAAGTGGTGCTTGTAGAAGACAATGAAATGCTGGATGAAGTAGTGGTAGTAGGCTATGGTGTTCAGAAGAAATCGGACGTTACCGGTGCCATGATTCGCGTAGGTTCCGAGGAACTGAATTCACGTCCGGTAGCCAACGCCTTTGAAGCTATGCAGGGCAAGGCAGCTGGTGTAGACATTGTCAGCAATGAGCGCCCGGGCGAAGTGGGAACGATTAACGTACGCGGTGTGCGCTCTTTGAGTGCCAGCAATACTCCGCTGTATGTAGTGGATGGTATTCCTTTGATGTCCAATAGCGGTATTGAAACTTTGAATCCGCAGGACATTGAGTCTATTGATGTATTGAAAGACGCCTCTGCTACGGCTATTTACGGTTCTCGTGGTGCTAATGGCGTTATTCTGGTTACTACCAAATCCGGTAAGGAGGGTAAGATGTCTTTGAACTACTCCGGTACGGTTACTATCGAAAACCTGCAGGACTATTCCGAAATGATGAACTCTGCAGAGTATATCGATTGGCGTCGTTGGTCTTATTACTATCTGAATCCTTCCAAATATCCTCGAGGAGACCAGCCCACTAAAGAGAACGATTATGAGATCTTTTTAGGTGCTACAGACCCTACGGCTTGGAAAAACATTGAAAAAGGCTGGGCAGGTGGTACTTGGGACGGCTCTCGCGTACCTAATACGGATTGGTGTGATATGGTTACGCAGACCGGAGTTACCCATGAACACACGTTGAGTGCCAGTGGAGGTACGGACAAGATGAAAGGTTATGCGTCTATCGGCTATTTGGATAATGAGGGTACGGTGAAAGGGCAGTCTTATACTCGTTATACTACAAAACTGAGTTTGGATTTGAAGCCTACTAAATGGTTTAATTTAGGATTGAATGTTAATGGTACGTTTAGTGAACAGCAATATGGTTCGTCTGCAAGTTCTGTCGGTCAGTTGATAAAGGGTATGCCTTCTAACTTATATGCAGCATCTACCAGTTTGTTCCCTTATGCTTCACCTTATGATGAGGATGGCAACCGTATTGAATATCCCGGTGGTGATGATAAAGTAAAGAATGTAATGAATGAATGGAACAACAGTCAGAATGAACGTCGTATGTTCCGTGCTATCGGTAGTTTGTATGCTCAATTGGATTTAGGTGAAATTTACGCTCCTTTAAAAGGCCTTAGATATCGTTTTAATTTCGGACCGGATTTCCGTTATTATAGAAACGGTACATTCCGTAATGAAGAGTCAATTAGCAGTGAAGGTAAGAATCGCGCTTCCTTGTCTAACCAGTCTGACTTTTCCTGGACGTTGGATAACTTGATTTACTATGACAAAGAATTTGGAAAACATTCAGTGGGACTTACTTTATTGCAAAGTGCTACAGGGTATCACTACGAAGAATCCTCTATGGCGGCAGAAGGTATTCCTTTGGAAAGTGCGAAATGGAATGCGTTATCAAAAGAAAATGTCTCTTTGCTGGATGAGTGGAATAGCGGACTGATTGAGAAACAGCTCCTTTCTTATATGTTCCGTGTGAACTATGACTATAATAATAAGTACTTATTGACAGTTTCCGGTCGTTGGGATGGTGCTTCACAGCTTGCAGAAGGCAATAAGTGGGCTTTCTTCCCCAGTGCGGCTTTGGGTTGGCGTCTTGATCAGGAAGAGTTTCTGAAAGATGTTACTTGGTTAAACCAGTTGAAATTCCGTTTGGGTGTTGGTGTTACCGGTAATTCGGCTATCGACCCTTATCAGACGAAGGGTGCTATAGTTTCGCTCTATTATCCGTTCGGTTCTGCGCTTGCTCCCGGTTATGCCGCTTCGGAACCATTGATTAAAGATGGAGCTGTGGCAATGGCCAATAAGAATTTGTCTTGGGAGAAGACCACGCAGTATAACATCGGTCTTGACTACTCGGTTTTAAACGGACGAATTTCGGGAGTTCTTGATTTCTATACTTCACGTACTACTGATTTGTTGATGGCAATGACAATTCCTTCATTGAATGGTTATACTAATACGTATGCCAATGTAGGTAAAACATCCAATATAGGTGTGGATATAACGTTGAATACCGTTAACGTCAAAACACGTGATTTTGAATGGTCTACCAGTATTAATGCTGCATGGCAGAAAGACAAGATTGATGAATTGGCAAATGGTAAAGAGGACGATATAAATAATAATTGGTTTATAGGACAGGCGTTGGGGGTAATTTACGGTTACGAGTGTGGCGGACTTTGGAAAGAAGAAGACGCTGCCGAAATGGCTAAGTTCAATGCCAAAGGGCATTCATTCCAAGCAGGTATGGTACGTCCGATAGACCAAAATGGTGATTATAAAATCGACCCGAATGACGATCGTGTAATCATAGGACATACTCGTCCCCGTTGGACTTTTGGCATGACGAATACGTTTACTTACAAGAATTTCGACCTCTCTGTTATGATGTACGGACGCTTCGATTATATGGTAGATACCGGCGGTGAATGGCAGGGTGGACGTTATATGCAGCGTAAGATAAATTATTATAACGAAAACAACAAGAATGCAGAATATCAGAAACCTATTTACAATATTGGCGGTGGAGACCCTTACTATCGTATTGTAGGTTATAAGAACGGTTCATTTCTGAAAGTACGTAACATATCTTTGGGTTACACTTTTCCGCAGACGCTCATCAAAAAGTGGAATTTATCTAATTTAAAGGTTTATGTACAAGCCAAGAATCCGGGACGAATTTTCTCTAATATTGATTTCCTGGAATTGGATGCTTCGCAAGCGTTTACTTCTACTTGGAACCGTGGATTCACAATTGGTTTGAATGTTGGATTTTAAATGTCATTAAAAGTATTATGATTATGAAACTACATAAAAAAATAACATTTGGCTTGTTGGCCTTGACTTTGGTAGGTCCGATGACTTCTTGCAGTGATTTTCTGGATGAGGAGTTGACTACTCAGCAGAATACAGATTTCTTCGATACTCAAGAAGGTATCGACCGTTTGGAAGTTAGCCTTTACTATAATTTACGTTTCCATTTTGCAAAAGAGTGGGCATGTGCCACTACTAACTATGGTACGGATGAGTTTCGTGTAGGTGGCGACGGTTCTAATGCTTCCTGGAATAATTATGATGGAAACTTCCAGTCATCGATTGTCAGCAACTCTACCAATATGTATGAAGTTTGGGATGGCATGTATATCGGTATCAACAATGCCAATCTGCTATTGAGTAAGGTTACTCCGGATAGTTACAAAGCAGACAATAAGAATACTTATATGGGAGAAGCTTATTTCCTGCGCGGATTCAATTATCTGAAACTGGTATCTCAGTATGGGGGAGTTCCTTTGAAACTTACTCCGAGCGAAACTCCGGAACGTGAATTTTCTCGCGCTACTGCCGAAGAAACATTGCAACAGGTGATCAGTGACTTAAAAGACGCTTATAAGTATCTGCCCGAAACAGCTCCCATGACAGGAAAGATGACGAAAGATGCAGCAGCGCATTTTCTTGCCAAAGCATATTTGTTGCGTGCCAGTGAGATAAATGATGATTGGAACAGCGCAACGAAAGAGGATGATTTGAAAGAAGCATTACGTTTGGCGCAAGAGGTTATATCTCATCGTAGTTTAGCTCCGAATTATGCAGATTTGTGGAATTATACTGAGCCGAACGGTGCAAACGAGCAACTGGATGAAATAATTTTGGCAGCTCAGTTCTCTTCTGACAAAGCAACGGAAGGAGCTAATGGTAATCAGTGTCATCTCTATTATGTTTCCGTATACAAAGATTTGCCGCAAATGCAACGTGATATTGCTGGTGAACGCGAGTATCAACGTCTTAGAACTACTTATTATATGTACAATGTGTATGATATGGTCGATGACTCTCGTTTCTGGAAAAGTTTTAAAACGAAATATGCGGTGAACAACCCGCAAAAAGGTTCCGGATACGCACACGGTGATTTGGGTATCATGTATGTAATTAACCGTCCCGGTGACACTCGTTTTGATGCTGTACAGCTTAACAATCAGGTGACTTATGACAAGACGGGGAAAACAATTCCGACAGTGTTTGTAGCTTATCCGAAAGACCGCAACGCAGAAGATGATGAGGCTTTATATGATTATACTAATCGTTATTGTACGTTGAATAAGTATATTGACGGTTCCCGTGAATCGAGAGACAGTCGTGTTGGTTTCCGCGATGGTATTCTTGCCCGTTTGGGTGAAACCTATTTGATTGCAGCCGAAGTGTTGATTCGTCAAGGCAAGTATCCTGATGCTTTAGGCTATATCAATGATCTTCGTGCACGTGCCGCTTATAAAGCAGGAGAAGACCGTTCCGCATATTGCGATGGTGGTGCTGCTTATAATGATAAAGCGTTGGGATATAAGGATGACGGTGTGAATTCTTATTTTGCGGAGAATTCTTATTATGAGTCCAACAATATCGACAGAAACATTAAATCTGCTACAGACTTAAAGATTACGGATATTCACAACTTGCCGGCCGAAGATGAGGCTATTATCAGTAAATTAGGGTATAGTACGGATTATGACCGTATGCTGTGTCTGTTGCTGAACGAACGTTCTCGTGAACTTTGCGGTGAATTTCATCGTTGGCAAGATTTATCAAGGACGTTGACTTTGGTCGAACGCGCCAAAGCATTTAATCCGGATGCTGCCCCCAATATTCAGGAACGTCATAATTTGCGTCCTATTCCGCAAACCTACCTGGATGCTATCCAAAAGGACGGTCATGCGTTAACTCCTGAAGAAAAGAAAGCGGAACAGAATCCCGGATATTAATCGGCATCCATTATAAGTTTATAATACAGTGAAGAGAAGAAGGCTCTCTGCCAATCGGGGTAGAGAGCCTTCTCTTTGTGTTTCTTTCCGGTAAAATAAACAATCGAAGATTGACGGGGTTATACTCCGCTGAATGCGCTGAAACCGCCGTCAATAGGAAGCAATGCACCTGTAACGAAGCTAGCGGCATCGCTGCACAGGAACTGTACGGCTCCGTTCAATTCGTTGATGTCGCCGAAGCGTTTCATCGGGGTTTTGGCCAATACTTTCTTGCTGCGGTCGGTCAGTGAGCCGTCGGGGTTGATGAGTACGGCGCGGTTCTGGTCGCCGATGAAGAAGCCCGGGGCGATGGCATTGACGCGGATACCGTCTCCGTATTTCAGTGCCAGTTCGCTTGCCAGCCATTGGGTGAAGTTGGCAACGGCTGTCTTGGCTGCCGAATAGCCCGGAACGCGGGTGATGGCGCTGTAAGCTGCCATGGAAGATACGTTGACGATGCAGCCCTTACCTTGCTTAGCCATCACTTTGCTGAACACTAAAGACGGGTAAACGGTTCCGTTCATGTTCAGATTGGTCACTTTTTCCCAGCAGGAGATGTCCATGTCGTAGAAGTGCTGGTCGGGAGCCAGAGTTGCGCCCGGCATATTTCCACCGGCAATGTTGAGCAGAATGTCGATACGTCCCCACTTGGCAACGATGTCATCGGCAAGTTTCTCAAGACTGGCGATGTCCAGTACGTTACCGACGATACCGATTACATCTTCACCATAGGTTTTCAGTTCCTCTACACGCTTGTCCAGTTGTTCCTGACGGATGTCTACCGCTACGACTTTAGCGCCTTGTTGCATAAAACACTTGGCAATGCTGCCACCCAATACACCACCTGCACCGGTGATAACCGCTACTTTACCTGCAATGCTGAATTGTTCGTTCATAATCTTTGTCTCCTTTTTTCTTTCTTTTCTTTTTTTATACGGGGAAGCACGTGCATAAAGCATGAAGCGTATCCCCCCTCATACTTTATTGTCTTCTGCTTCACGTATCTATATTGTATATTTTATGCTTGTGTTTCCTTCTGTTTCATTTCGTCTTGTACCACTGCCATCATGCCTTCCACCTGTGCCAGCGCCAGCATACGGCCGTGGAATGAATAGCCGGGATTATATCCCTTGTCCTCATCGCCCAGCATCATCCGTCCGTGGTCTACACGCATGGGCAGGTTCGGGTTTTCTTGCTCGAAGATGCGGATAAGGTCGATGAGGTGACCGCGTCCCGTCAGGTGGGAGCTTTCTATGAAGTTGCCGCCCGGCATGGCTGCGGTGCTGCGCAGATGCACAAAGTGGGTGCGTGATGCAAACTTCCTGGCGAGTTCGCGGGTGTTGTTATGCTCTCCCGCGCTGAGCGAGCCGGCACAGAACGTCAGCCCGTTGTGTGGATTATCCACTGCATTCAGGAACCAGGCGATGTCCTCTTCGTTGGTCACGATACGCGGCAAGCCCAGTACCTGGAAAGGCGGGTCGTCGGGATGTACGCACATATTTACGCCGTACTCCTCGCACACCGGCATAATGGCGGCAAGGAAATACCGCATGTTCTCGCGGAGCGCATCGCGGTCGATACCTTTGTACAAAGCCAGCAGATTCCTGAATATATTCACCGGATTCTTGTCGCCTTCCTTGATGTTGCCGTTTACGAATCCCTGCGTCTTTACGATAATCGCATCGACAAGGCTGTCTTTTTCGGCTTCGGTGATGGTCTTGTCCAGTTCGGCCACTTTAGCCAGCTCTTCGGCGGAGTAATCCTTTTCGGCTCCCTCACGTTGCAGAATGCGCAGGTCGAAATAGGCAAAGCGCACCCGGTCGAAGTAGAGCGATGAGGTTCCGTCTGCCCAGGGGTGTTGCAAATCCGTGCGTATCCAGTCGATAACGGGCATGAAGTTATAGCATACGGTCTTTACACCGCATTTGCCCAGATTGGCAAGACTGATTTTGTAGTTCTCTATCAGTTGTTCGCGTTCCGGTCCGGCATATTTAATGGCCTCGCATACGGGCAGGCTCTCCACAACCGACCAGCGCAAGCCATAGGACTCGATATATGTCTTTAAATCGTTGATGGCTTCTTCTGTCCAGATTTCGCCGTTGGGCACATCGTGCAAGGCGGTAACTATCCCTTCCACACCGATTTGCCGAAGCATATCGAGCGTTATTTTGTCTTTCTTACCGAACCATCTCCAAGTCTTTTCCATACTTCTTTTTGTATTAATGATTTAAAATGATTATTTACTGCAAATGTAGGCACTAAAACAGTTTGTATATAAACGGATATTTGCAGGATGTTTGCAGATATTTGCATGTATCGGAAGAAAAATGTTACGGTTGCTTCTACGGGGAGGTGGGCAGATATTTGCATACGTAATGGGAGTCTGTTTCAGTCGTAATGGGAGTGTGTTTCAATCGTAATGAGAGCCGGGTTCAGTCGTATAGAGAACATAGTTCCCTCGTAAATGGAAGTGGCGGGAGTATAAGTCCCATTATTGAAAATGATGGGGGGATATCAAGGGCGCTGATACTTAGCTATATGGAAAGCTCCGGTTTGGATAACTGATTATTATTCGTATCTTTGTTCTGCCGGCAGGGCGATGGATGCCGCAACCAATATCAAGCAGCGTTATGAGACAAATAATAAACGAACAACTCCAGATATCGGAGTCCAATCCGATAAAAGCGCGTTACTACGACTACGACCGCTTCACCTATCCCTGGCACTTCCACAGCCAGTACGAGATTATCTATGTGAAGAAAGGCCGCGGCTGCTGCTTTGTAGGCGACTGCATAGAGCAGTTTGCCGACGGGGATGTGATATTGTTCGGCCCCAACCTGCCTCATTATATGCGGAGTGACGATGAATATCGGTGCGGCAATCCCATGCTGCGTGTTCAGG
>OISZ01000398.1_pt1 | contig 10216 bp, 8 predicted proteins | sample 1586591 | NCBI WGS metagenome assembly OISZ01 (sample SAMN02674970, study PRJEB24791) | human gut metagenome, SKBSTL043 | isolation source: stool | host: Homo sapiens | place: USA
TGAGAAGGAGTCCATCGAAACCTATCAGAAGGGTGCGGCTCTGACCGACGAGGCGACCGCCGACTTCCTTGACAAGCTCGACGCCATCGACAAGCCGATCACCGTGGTGTTCTACGGCGATCATCTGCCGGGCATTTATTCGTCCGCTTCCGAAGACGACAACAATTCGCTTGCCTTGCATCTGACGGATTATTTCATCTGGTCCAACAAGGCGTCCAGCTCGCAAGGCAACGAGATCGACAACGCCGACTATTCGTCGCCGAACTTCTTCGTGGCGCAGGCCGCCGAGCATATGAACGCCAAGGTGTCCCCGTATCTGGCGTTCCTCACGCAAATGCATGAGAAAATCTCCGCCATGGAGCCACCTGTCGTCAACAATATCCAGGGATGGGACCGTATCCCTGAAGGTCAGAACATCTATCTCGACGCTGACGGCAATCCCATGGCCGAAAGCGACTTCGACGCGGAAACCCAGCAGTTGCTTGCCGACTACCAGCTGATTCAGTACGATATCACCACAGGGAAGAACTACCTGAAAGACACCGATTTCATGGATCTTCCCTAGAGGCAAGGGGGAAGAGATGGCCGCAACCGATCGCGAACAGCAGATTTTGGCGTGGATTAAGCAGAATCCTTTGATCAGCCAAAACGAGCTTGCGGAACTGTGCGGCATCACCCGTTCAGGGGTGGCCGCGCACATCTCCAACCTGATGAAAAAAGGGTACATCCAAGGCAAAGGGTATATCGTCACTCCGCCCAGCTATGTGGCTGTTGTTGGCGCCATCAATATAGACCATTACGGTGTCGCCATGCAGGATGTGGTTGGGGAAAGTTCCAACATGGGGCGCATTGTGTCATCCGTGGGCGGCATTGGTTACAATATCGCCTACAATCTGAACCGGCTTGGCGTGCCGAATTATTTGATTTCCGTCTATGGTGATGATGAGAACGGCGAACGCGTCAAGCAGGACGCGTATGCCAACGGCATTGACATCACGCATGCCAAGCAGATTTCCCATATGCCTACTTCCACCTTCTTGTCGGTTGTTTCCGCGCAGGGGCGTCAGATTGTGGGTCTTGATGATATGCAGATCAGTGCGGAAATCACCCCGGAATTTCTAGCGCAACGAGAGCAGACCATCGTCAATGCGGAAATGGTGGCGATTGATTCGAGCTTGCCGTCTGATGCCATAGCATGGGTTTGCGAAAAAACAAGTCGACCGATTTTCGTGCGCGTGGTTTCCGTTAATAAAGCGGCGCGAATCACGCCGGTGCTCGATCGCATCGACACTATGGTGCTTAATTCCGCCGAAGCCAAATTCGTGTCGGGGATTGAGGTGCATGACGAGGCCAGTGCCAGAGATTGCGCCGAACATTTGCTGCGGTCCGGTGTGCGTAATGTGTTTCTTTTTGTGGATGATTCGGACATGCTGTACTGCTGCGAACATGAAAGCTTTTTCTGGTCTTTGCCGGGAAGGGCGGAGGAACGTCGATATACCAATGGTGGTGCGTCGGCGGCGTTGAGTGCGCTGGTGTGGGCGCGTCGTGAGCATAAAACACAGCGGGAATGCGCTAGATATGCGTCTGCGGCGGCTGCGATGAATATGTCTCAGGTGCAGTCGATTTGCGCTGATTTTTCTGAAGAAGCTGTGCGGCGCAAAGCTGATTTGCTGCAGTAACGCAGGTATGGCGGTCTTACATTTGTTTCTTTCGTAATCGCGAGACACGCGATTTTTCCATATGTTACATCGATGAAATATAAGCAAAAGTTGACTGGCTTAAACTTTTGTTGTACTCTAAATTGAAGATAAAACGTTTCATCAAGGGTGTATCAAGGCAGATATATCCCCGAAAATGTAGGAGGCAATATCCATGGCGGATATGACTTCAGGAAATACTGTTCCTGACCGTTACGTTGTGGTCATCGGTGGCATGAACATGGACATCTGTGGTAGACCGACGAGCACCGTAGTGGACCGAGACTCGAATCCGGGCGTCGTCAGCATGTCCGCAGGTGGTGTCGGGCAGAACATCGCACAGAACATGGCTCATCTGAGCATGCCGACATACCTGATCACCGTCTACGGCGACGATGAAAACGGCAAGACCCTGGAACGTTCGTGCGCGGCCAACAACATCAATCTTGACTATGCCGCACAGCTGGAAGGACGCCGTTCTTCCACCTACATGTTCATCACCGACGATACGGGCGATCTGCTGGTGGCCGTCAACGACATGGAAATCTGCAAGGAAATCAATCCGGCATTCCTCGAATCTCGCCTCGACTTCATCAACGGTGCCGCCATCTGCCTGCTTGACGCCAATCTTGAACCGGAAACCATGGCATGGATTGGCGAACACGTCACCGCGCCACTGTTCGGAGACACCGTTTCCACAGTCAAAGCGCACCGTTTCGACACGATCCTCAACAAGATGACCGTGCTCAAGCCGAATGATTTGGAAGCATCCGTACTCACCGGCATCGGTATCGCCGACCAGTATTCGGCAGGTGCCGCAGCGAAGACCTTGCTCGACAGGGGCGTGAAGAACGTATTCATTTCATTGGGTGCCAACGGAATCCTGTGCGCGAGACACGAAAACGACGAATACAGCTTCAAGCATGTGCCGCCATACCGTACCGAAATCGCCACGGCAAATGGTGCCGGAGATGCCGGCATGGCAGCCATCACCTGGAGCTTCTTCGATAACCCCGATCGAGATCTTGAAGAAGTCGGCAAAATTGCGCAGGCAGCATCCAGCATCGCGCTCGAATGCACAAAAGCAGTGCCCGATATCACCGTGGAACGCATACGTAAGAAGATGTCCGGCGAGATCGAGCCGTTGCTCGACGAAGTGCGTACCGCCTGAATTTTGCTACATCACACGTCCATCAACCCATACAAACACAAGGAGAACCGACAATGGTAGTCAAGCAGATCTATTCTCTGATCGAATACGATGAGGCCGTCAAAACCATGGAGGCTGGTGCCGACAACATTGGACTGGTGCCGATGCAGAATGGTGGCGTTCCGGCACATCGTGTGCCAATCGAACGCGTGCACCGCATTTTCGACGAATGCAAGCGTCGTGGCGTCACCTCCGTGGCCATCATGCTGACCAACGATCCCGACGAGATGATCGAGCTTGCCAGAGAGGTGCGGCCTGACATTCTGCATATCGCAGGCGATGGGTACGCCGCAGATGAAGCATTCGCGGCCCGACTTAAGGAAGCCGCTCCGAACACCAAACTCATGCAGGCCGTGCTCGTTGACGATGAATCCGCCGTCGACCGTGCCAAGAAGTACGCACAATACTGCGATCTCATCCTCACGGACTCCGGTCTGGCCCCCGACACCGGCATTGGTGCCAGCGGTCTGACCCACGACTGGAGCATTGACGCCCGTATTGTGGCCGAATGCGGCAAGCCGGTCATCATGGCTGGCGGTCTTGGACCAGACAATGTTGCCGAAGCCATCGAACAGTGCAAGCCGTATGGCGTGGACTCCCTGACGAAGACCAGCATCAAATACGACGGCGGCTACATGGAGAAAGACATCGACAAGGTTCGTCAATTCTGCATCAATGCCGACGCTGCGGCCGCAAAGATCGGACAGTGACCGATGGCTATGGAAGTCAAACTGCTGCAACCCGTCAAAGTGGTCTGCACTGACGATTTAGGGGAGACTCTGGTCGATATCATGCAGACCGCGGGCTATTCTCGTCCGCTGATGGTCACGGATTCCTTCGTCGGAAGCATGCCGCTGGTCGTTGCCGCACGTACCAAGCTTGAACAGGTCGGTGTCGATGTGGCGGTATTCGACCAGGTCAAGCCCGACCCGCTTTGCGAAACCGTGGAATCCGGCGTCGAAGCATTCGAAGCGCATAAGGCTGACAGCATCATCGCCATCGGCGGTGGCAGTTCCATGGATGTTGCCCGAGGCATCAACATCGTGCGTGTCAACGGCGGATCCATCATCGAATACACCGATCCAGCCAAGCCGATCGCACCATGCAACGGTATGATCGCAGTTCCGACCACCGCCGGCACCGGCAGCGAAATGTCCAACGCGCTGGTGGTCACCGAAGGATCCACCGGTCGTAAACTCGCGGTGCTTGCCGATCCGGCAGTCAGCGAATATGCCGTGCTGAACGCGGATCTCATGCTGACACTGCCCGCAAAAATGACCATCGCTTGCGGACTTGACGCATTCTGCCACGCCGCGGAAGGATACCTTTCCCGAATGGCAAGTCCGGTCACGGATGCCATTTGCGAAAAAGCGATGTTCCTGCTGTACAACTATCTGCCGCGTGCTGTGGCAAACGGTCAGGATCGTGAAGCCAGGGAACGTGTGATGGTCGCGTCGACGCTTGCAGGATGGATGCTGAACAATGCGGGAACCATTGCGGGGCATTCCATCGCACACGTGCTCGGAGCGAAATACCACATCGTGCACGGTGAAGCCGTTGGCTACGCGTTGCCGGCGGTTATGGAGTTCGTTGCTCCCGTACGTGCGCATAAGGTTCGTGAGATCGGTCAGATTCTAGGTGCGGTTTACCCGGAAAATGCGCCGGACGAGCAGGTTGCGATTATCGCAAGCAGAGCGTTCAAGGATTTCCGCGACCGCATGCTCGGTCTGCATGCTGTTGAGGATTACGGCATCAGCGTTGAAGAACTCGTTTCCAATGCGCAGGCCGTAGTTGACGAGCGTTTTGCAGGAAACACACCTCGTGACATCGATCTTCAGGCAGCCGAACAACTGCTCGAAGGTTTCGGAAGTCGCTGATATCAAAGGCCATTGCCGGCCTTGCAACAAGTTGTGTGACCGATGAGCCGGAGTCAGTCAATCGTCGACCACCTCATTATCGGTTCAAAGTTGGAGTACATAAGGAGGAACCATAATGTCCAAGAAAATCATCCTTGATTGCGATCCGGGACATGATGACGCCGTCGCCATCCTGCTTGCCGTGGGCAATCCCAATATCGATCTGCTGGGCGTCACCACGGTAGGTGGCAATCAGAGCCTTGACAAGGTGACCTACAACGCCCGTGCAGTGCTGGAAAAGGCGCATGCCACCGACGTGCCGGTGCATGCCGGATGTGACCGTCCGCTGGTGCGCAAGCAGGAAGTGGCAGCTTCCATTCACGGCGAAACCGGTCTTGACGGCGTTGAACTGCCTGAACCCAGCCGTCCGCTGGAAGCCGGACATGCCGTCAACTGGATTATCGACACCATTATGAGCAACGAGCCAGGCACCATCACTCTGGTGCCGACTGGACCGCTGACCAACATTGCCATGGCTGCCCGCATGGAGCCGCGCATTGTTGAACGTGTCAAGGAAGTCGTGCTTATGGGCGGCGGATACCATGTGGGCAACTGGAGTGCCGTGGCCGAGTTCAACATCAAGGTCGATCCGGAAGCCGCTCACATCGTGTTCAATGAAGCCTGGCCGATCACCATGGTCGGATTGGATCTGACGCATCAGGCATTGTGCACGCCCGAAGTGCAGCAGCGTATCGAAGGCGTTGGCACTGATCTCGCCAAGTTCGTGTCTGGTCTGATGGACTTCTTCCGCAAGACCTATCAAGACAATCAAGATTTCATCGATCCTCCGGTCCATGATCCGTGCACGGTGGCATACCTCATTGATCCGAGCGTCATGACCACCCGTCGTTGCCCGGTTGATGTCGAAATCCATGGAGATCTCACACTTGGCATGACCGTCGCCGACCTGCGAGGTCCAGAGCCGAGCGCCGAAGAATGCCACACCCAGGTTGCAGTCAAGCTTGATTTCAACAAATTCTGGGATTTGGTAACCGACGCAATCAAGACCATCGGCTGAAAGAAGAGAAAGATAAGTAAAGGGGTGCTCTAATGACAGAGACCAAAAACAGCAAAATGCTCGACGAAGGCGGCAAGTCCGTCGTCGCATTGATGGCAGCATTGATGGCAGCCATCTTCGCGTTCCAGCTCAACGCGTCCATGCTTTCGCCTGCATTGACGACCATGCGTGTTGAACTCAACACCACCGATGCGCAGATTGGCTTGACCCAGACGGTGTTCTTCACCTCGTGTGCAGTGTTCTCGCTGTTCCTGCCGCGACTCGGCGATTTGATCGGTCGCAAGAAAGTGCTGCTTGGCATTCTTGTGCTTACCGCTTTGGGCTGCGTGGTTTCCGCGCTCGCGGTCAACGTGCCGATGCTGATGATCGGTCGTGTGATTCAGGGTGTTGCCGGTCCGATTGTGCCGATGACGCTGATCATGCTGCACGCCAAGGTTACTGAAGATAAGAAGTACGCCAAGCTCATGGCTATTCTGACTTCCGTTAATGGTGGCATCGGCGGTGTCGACGCCATCCTCGGTGGTTGGCTCGCAGGCACCTTCGGCTTCCGTTCCGTTTTCTGGGTCATGGTCGGCGTTGCCGTTCTGGCCATTGTGCTGGTGTTCGTCTATGCCGAGGAATCCACCGCTTCCGAGACTCCGAAGATGGATTGGGTTGGCGTGGTTTCCCTTGCCGCCGCATTCTTGGCCGCATATCTGGCCATCAACGAGATTCAGAAGCTGGGCTCCGCCAATTGGGCGCTGGTCGCTGTCGAAATCATTATTGCAGCCGTGCTGTTCGTGGTGTTCTGGAATGTTGAGAAGCGTCAGAAGGCTCCGATGGTCACCACGCATTACCTCAAGCAGCGTCGTACTTGGGGTCTGCTGCTGACCACCCTGCTTACCATGACCGGCGTGTTCGCCATCATGAACGGTATCGTGCCTGCTCTCGCTCAGGATACCGAAGTCGGCGCCGGCATGAGCGCCAGCGTGGTATCGTTCGCCACCCTGACTCCGTATGCGTTGATCGGTCTCGCATTCGGCCCGGTCGCAGGCGTGCTCGCTTCGAAGTTCGGCTACCGTGCGGTGCTGCGTACTGGCTTGATCGTCTCTGTTGTGGGCGTGCTGCTCGGCATCTTCGTGTGCAACGTTCCGAGCATCTGGGCACTTGTGGTCATGTCTTTGGCTTTGGGTGTTTCCTACGCAGGTACTGCCAACATCATGCTGAACGGTCTGGGCATCGTGCTCTCTCCGGAAGACAATCCTGGCTACCTGCCGGGTCTGAACTCCGGTGCGTTCAACCTGGGCGCGGGCCTGAGCTACGCGGTGCTGTACGCCATGCAGAACGCTTTCGGCGCTTCCGGTGACGCCACCAACGGCTATGTCGGAGCAATGATCGGCGGCGTGGTGCTGCTGGCCCTCGCCTTCGGCGCCTCGATGCTCATCCCGAAGCAGGGAGAGCAGAAGTAATCAATATAAGCTTGCCTGTGTTGTGTGATTAAAAAACGGCGGTTTTGCAGTCGGACTCCTCTCTGTCCGACCACAAAACCGCCGTCCTTTTTTATATATATGATTGCGATTGCATGGTTACAGACATTTCTGATGGTATGCAATCGCTGGGTGCATTCAGATGTTCAGTGCCTTGGCGCCGATGTCGTGACGGTAGAACATGCCCTTGGTGTCGAGCTGGTCGATAATCGCATACACCTTGTCTTGAGCGGCCTTGATGTCGGCTGCGGAGGTTTCCACCAACAGCACGCGGCCGGAATTGGCGACCAGACCTTCTTCGCTACGAGCCACGCCAGCGTAATAGACGTGGGAATCCTCATCGACTGGAATCTCAGGAATCGCAGCGCCCTTGATCACATCGACAGGGTAGCCGTCGGCGGCGAGCACCACACCAAGCGTGGCGTTGTCATTATCCCAAGTGAACTCCGGAGTCTCGCCATTGAGCAGAGCGCTGATGCCGGCGCCGAGATCAGACGTGAGCTTCGGTAGCACGACTTCCGTTTCCGGATCGCCGAAACGAGCATTGAACTCGATAACCTTCGGACCATCCGCGGTGGCGATCAAGCCAGCGTACAGAATGCCCGTGAACGGCGTACCCTCATCGGACATAGCCTGCACGGTCGGCTTCACAATGGTTTCGATAGCGGTGTCAACCACATCCTGACCGATCTGCGGAACGGGACTGTACGCACCCATGCCACCGGTGTTCGGACCCTTATCGCCATCATAAGCGCGCTTATGATCCTGAGAAATCGGCATCGGCCAGAAATCGGTGCCATTCACAAAACTCATCAGCGAGAACTCCTGACCCTCCAAGAAGTCCTCGATGACAACCTTCGCACCGGCGTTGCCGAAACGATGATCGACGAAAATGTCGTCAAGAGCGGCGATGGCGGTTTCCTCATCCATGGCAACGGTCACGCCCTTGCCAGCGGCCAGACCATCAGCCTTGATCACAATCGGAGCGCCATGTTCACGCACATAAGCGGTGGAACGCTCCAAATCGTCGAACGTCTGATACTTCGCAGTCGGAATGTTGTGACGTTCCATCAACTGCTTGGCGAAATCCTTGGAACCCTCGATTTGCGCGGCGGCCTTGCTCGGACCAAACGCCTTGATGCCAGCTCCCGCGAAATCGTCGACGATGCCCTCGATAAGCGGCACTTCCGGACCGACGAACACCCAGTCGTAGCCGTTGTTCTTCACGAAATCAATCAGCGCGGCATGATTGGACGGGTTGATCTGCGTGGTGCGGATGCCGTCAAGCTCCATGCCTGGATTGCCCGGAGCCACCGTGACTTCGCTGACGCTGCCGCCGCGCATAAGTGCATGGGCGATGGCATGCTCGCGTGCACCGGAACCAATGACCAGAACCTTCATGTTTCCTCCTGTTGTGTCCCTTTTGGGAAAATCCTATGTTCAGGAAAGTCTTCGGAAATAAAGGGGGGTGGCCGTTATGGCTCACCCCCGTATATGTATTTACTGCAGTTCGACGTCGCTATCGGTCTTCTTGACGATATTGCCGAGTACGTAACCGGCTTCGTCATTGGACTTGAGCAATTCCATGGTCTTATCGGCATCTTCGGCGTTGACGGCCAGCACCATACCAATACCCATGTTGAAGATTTCAAACATTTCTTCATGTTTGATTTCACCATATTTTTCAAGGGCTTTGAAAATTGGAAGTACTGGGACTTTGCTTTCGTCAATTTCAGCAGCCAAGTCATCTGAGAACATACGTGGTACATTTTCGATGAAACCACCACCTGTGATGTGGGCAATACCGTTAACCAATTCTTCTTTGATGAGCGGCAAAGCTGCTTTGACGTAGATGCGAGTTGGTTCAAGAAGAACATCTTTAAGTTTTTTGCCTTCAAGTTCTGGAAGAACTTCTTCACCTGTGTAATCAGCAAAGACACGACGCACGAGTGAGTAACCGTTTGAGTGGATACCACTTGAAGCAAGTCCAAGAAGCACGTCACCTTCAGCTACTTTTGATCCGTCGATGATTTGTGATTTTTCTGCGATACCTACTGCGAAACCTGCCAAATCATAGTCGTCTTCACCATACATACCAGGCATTTCAGCAGTTTCACCACCAATAAGGGCTGCACCAGCTTGCACACAACCTTCAGCAACACCAGCAACGACCTGCTCCAATTTAGCTGGTTCATTTTTACCAGTTGCTACGTAGTCAAGGAAGTAAAGGGGCTCAGCACCTGCAGCGATGATATCGTTAACACACATAGCGACACAGTCTTGACCGATAGTATCGTGTTTGTCGTACTTAATAGCAAGCATGAGTTTAGTACCGACACCATCTGTACCTGAGATCAAAACAGGCTCTTTGACACCTGTTTTTGAAAGGTCGAACATACCACCGAAGCCACCGAGAGCTCCCATGACACCTGCACGCTCTGTACGAGCAACGTGTTTTTTGATACGTTCAACAACTTCATAACCTGCTTCAACATCCACACCCGATTGAGCGTAAGCATTTTTATTTGTCATTTTATTTATTCCTTTTCTTTTTTCGAGAAAGAGTGCGACGTATTTTTAGATGAACCATCTTTTTATCTAAAAATACTAGTCAGGTCTCTAGCTTTGACCCCATAGGGCAAAGTGTCTACTGACAAATGCTTTAGCTTTTAGTCAGTAGTGAGACGTGGAGCGTAAGCATTTTTAGACATAATTTTTTCCTCTTTTTTCTTCTGCACTGCTCTTAATAGAAAGAAGTGTGTTCTTTCAAACTTTCCAAATAGCGTTCTTCGTAGTCATACAATGGTGTTGGATATTTACCATCAAAGTAAGCCACACAAAGGCCACCGTTTGGTGCATCTGTGTCAATTCCAATAGAATCAATCAAGCCATCAATAGACAAGTAAGTC
>OISZ01000409.1_pt1 | contig 10057 bp, 8 predicted proteins | sample 1586591 | NCBI WGS metagenome assembly OISZ01 (sample SAMN02674970, study PRJEB24791) | human gut metagenome, SKBSTL043 | isolation source: stool | host: Homo sapiens | place: USA
TAGAATCTTTACCACCAATAGATGGCAAACCAAGTTGAATCTGAGCTTCAATTGATCCAAGAAGAGCTGATACTGGTTGACCAAAACGCTCTGCTTGTTTATCCATACGCTCGAAGTATTCTTGATAAGAGAAGCGAGCCTTAGACCAGTTTGCACCAGCAGCAACCAAACGAGCGGTTGCTTCGATGACCGCATAAGCAGCACCATGATATGGAGACCATTCTGCTACATAAGGGTTGAATCCTTGCGCCATAACAGAAGCAGTTGTTGTCACGCCATGTTGGACTGGCAATTTCTGTACAGAAGCTTCCGTTGGTGTGATTTGGTAGCGACCACCAAGTGGGTGATTGACTGTTGAACGACCAACTGAGCTATCAAAGATGGTTTGTAAACCTTTTTGACTGGCATGGTTAAGGTCAGCCAAGACTTCAAGAGTATCAGCTTCAAGGGTTTCAGCAGATGTTTGACGTTCTTCTGGAAGCTTGACATCCTTGTCAACCACCTTAGCATCTACAACCACACGTACACCGTTTGTATCAAGGAAACGACGTTCCAAATCAACGATGGTTTCGCCATTCCAGTGCATGACAAGATTTGGTTTTTCAGTCACTGTCGCAACGACAACAGCATCAATATTTTCTTTGTTACATTCAGCAACGAAGGCATCTACATCTTCTGGACGAACCACTACGGCCATACGTTCTTGAGATTCAGAGATGGCAATTTCTGTACCGTTCAAACCTTGGTATTTCAATGGCACTTTGTCTAGATCAATTTCAAGACCATCTGCCAATTCACCGATAGCCACACAGACACCACCAGCACCAAAGTCATTTGATTTCTTGATCAGACGTGTCACTTCCCCATTACGGAAAAGACGTTGAATCTTACGTTCTTCGATGGCATTCCCTTTTTGAACCTCAGCACCAGCTGTTTCAACAGATTCAACCGTTTGAACTTTAGATGAACCTGTCGCACCACCGACACCATCACGTCCAGTCTTACCACCGAGCAAGATAATCACATCACCTGCTTCAGGTTTTTCACGGACAACATTTTCCTTAGGAGCCGCACCGACAACGGCACCTAGCTCCATACGCTTAGCAACGAAACCTGGGTGGAAGTATTCACGAACATAGGTTGTTGCAAGACCAATTTGGTTACCGTATGAAGAATAACCGTGAGCTGCTGTTTTAGAAATCACTTGTTGTGGCAATTTACCAGCACGAGTTTCAGCAATTGGTGTTGTAATATCACCAGCACCTGAGATACGCATAGCTTGGTAAACGTATGAACGACCTGACAATGGGTCACGAATGGCACCACCGATACAAGTAGCCGCTCCACCAAATGGTTCGATTTCAGTTGGGTGGTTGTGAGTTTCGTTCTTGAACATGAGAAGCCATGGTTCTTTCACACCATTGACATCCACTTCAATTTCAACTGAGCAGGCATTGATTTCATCAGACACTTCCATGTCATCCAAACGACCATTGGCACGCTCATAACGTCCAAAAATAGTCGCCATATCCATCAAGGTTTGAGGTTTTTCTGTACGTCCCAACTCATCACGCATGGCAATATACTTGTCATAAGTCGCTTGCAATTGTTTTTCAAATTTAGAAGCTGAGAAGTCGATGTTTTTCAACTCCGTCTCAAAAGTTGTGTGACGGCAGTGGTCAGACCAATAAGTATCCAAAACCTTAAGTTCAGTCTCAGTTGGTACCCGTCCAATAGATTTGAAGTAATCTTGAATAAAGAGAAGGTCATCCACTTCCATTGCCAAGCCTTGCTCAGCCTTATACTTGGCAAAATCTTCTGCCGTATAAGTTTCAAAGAAATCCAAGCTTGGAATGGTCTTGTCAGACTCAGAGAAATCCTGTTTAGCAATGCCAACAGTGATATCTTTGAAACGAGAATCCACTGGGTTCAAAAGGTAGTTTTTGACAGCTTCCAACTCATTCGCATCGATATCCTTGTTAACCAAGTACAATTGCGCTGTGTTCACTGTTACGTCATTTGAACTACCAAGCAAAAGCAAAGCTTCTTGTGAAGATGCTGCACGTTGGTCAAATTGACCAGGCAAACTTTCGATAGCAAAGAAAGCATACTTCTCAAGATCAGCCTTAACCGCAGCTTCATCCAAAACAGTATCGGTCACTTGCTCAGAGAAGATGTGTTTTTCCGCACGCGCAAACAAGTCCTCTGCCAAATTAAAGACATCGTAAACCTGAACAATACGAAGATCATTCAAAGTTTTCAACTGAAGATTATGCTTTAATTCTTTTACTAAAGACTGAGATTTCACACGAAAATCAGCTTTTTTCTCAACGAAAATACGTTTATCCATTTTATTTCCTTTATCTATTTCTACTTAAAGATTGTAGTGAAGACCAAGTATTCTATTTGTAAAAGGCTACTTCAATCCTTGCAATTTTTCCAATACAACTTCATAAACATCTGTCAAGCTACCAAGATCACGACGGAAGACATCCTTGTCCATATGGTGCCCTTCAGCATCCCAAAGGCGGCAGTTATCTGGTGAGAATTCATCTGCCAAGATAATCTTGCCATCCTTATCAAAACCAAATTCCAATTTGAAGTCAATCAAGCGAAGACCAATTTGTGCAAACCAATCTTTTAGTAATTCATTGATACGACGCGTTTCTTCCTTGATATAAGCAATTTGTTCATCATTGGCAATATCCAAGAACTTCACATGCTCATCATTGATGAATGGATCATCCAAATCATCGTTCTTATAGTAAAATTCAACGATAGGAGTTTTCAAGTCCAAACCTTCTTCCACGCCAAAACGTTTAGAAAAAGAACCCGCAGTCACGTTACGAAGAACAACCTCCAAAGGAATGATTTTCACTTTCTTGTTGAGTTGTTCTGTGTCAGAAATACGTTCGATAAAGTGAGTAGCTACACCCGCAGCATTCAATTTTTCAAAAATAAGAGACGAAATCTGATTATTTAGCACACCTTTTCCTTTAATAGTCTCCTTACGAGCACCATTAAGCATGGTTGCCTGGTCCTTATAGACCGACTTAATCACATTTTCGTCTTCTGTACTATAAATATCTTTAGCTTTCCCAGTATAAATCAGTTGGTTTGACATGGAATTGTTCGCCTTTCAAGTTTATTCGTCTTAATTATACCACACCAGAATCCAAAAACCAACATATAGCAAACTTTATTACTTTAGTAAAAAAACAACGTTCGTCTTTTGATTCTTTTTTAGAGTTTCCTAATAAAAAATGTATAGAAAAAAGGAGTGTGACAGAACTAAATCCATATAACATTTAGTTTCTTGCCTCACTCCAACAAAATAACAATCGTATAGTACACAACTATTATATTATTACGTCTAGCTTTCTTATTCTTTATTCAATTCCTCAGACAAATAGTCCAACAAATCAGCTACCTTAACCATATGGTCAATAGTATCATCGGAAATCTCAAGATCGAACTCATCCTCCAAATTAATAATGAATTCCATAAGCTCTATTGAATCCACACCCAAGTCATCTAATTTGGTAGCTTCGGTTAAAACAATGTCCTCTTTACCCATCTGCTCTTGAATTACGAGCTGCATTTTCTGAAGAATTTCTACTCTACTCATCAGTTAGCCTCCTCTTTCGGACTAAAGGCTTCAACTAGCTGCTCAACAACCTTAGTATCAAGCATCGTACGAACCTGCTTAATAGTGTAGTAAACCGCCTTAGCATCACTAGATCCATGACATTTTACTACGGGAGCTTTAAGACCAAAGAGAACCGCACCTCCAGCGCTAGAGTAATCCATAGTCTCTTTCATCCCTTTTAGGCTGTCTTTCAATAGGAAGGCACCTAACTTAGCTTTAAGACCACCATTCATGATAGCTGACTTAAGGGTCTTCATAGCACCAAGTCCCGTTCCTTCGATTGCCTTAAGAACTGCATTTCCTGTGAAACCATCAGCGACTACTACATCAGCAGCTCCTGACATAATTTCACGCGCCTCAACATTACCAACAAAGTTAATACTTGGCTCCTTAGATAAGAGCTCAAAAGCCTCCTTACGAAGACTATCCCCCTTTGTTTCCTCAGTCCCATTATTAAGGAGACCTACACGAGGGTTGGCAATTCCACGCACATTTTTAGCATAGAAAGATCCTAAAATAGCATATTGATGCAAATGACTAGCTGTATTTTCCGCATTAGCACCCAAATCAAGCATATCAAAGGGTTGACCAGTAAAACTTGGCATTGTTGACATAAGACCTGGACGCTCAACTCCCTTAATACGTCCGACCACAAAGAGACCTGCAGCCAGAAGGGCACCTGTATTTCCCGCAGAAATCACGGCACCTGCTTTTTTCTCCTTAACAGCCTGTGCACCTAAGACCATTGAAGCTTTTTTCTTCTTGCGAATGGCTTTAGCTGGCTCATCATCCGAATTTATCTTTTCATCAGTATGCACAATGCTCACACGTTCATTCGCTGTCAAATAGGTCTTAATTTTAGATTCATCACCATAAAGCTGGATTTCAATATCTTTGAAATCTGCTATAGCTTGGTTGACACCCTCTACAATTGCTTGTGGCGCATTATCGCCACCCATAGCATCTACTGCAATTACATGCATAGCATTCTCCCTCTTGTCCTCTGCCATCAAACATAAACTCAGATTTCTATCAATAAAATATTATGTAACTAAAATAGACTAGTTCACTGTTTCTAGCAGAGTCTTTCAGCTTATTATCTTCTTATTATAGCACGAACTGACTTGCATTTTAACCCCTGAGACTGAAAACCATTACTTTCCTGTTTCACGTGAAACAAAAAGAAGATAATGTCTAGTCAGCACTATCTTCTTTATTCATAATATGACCCCAAGAATTTAGATTATCAATAAACTTCTTACTTTTAAGATGTATTCCAACATAATTATCATATAGGTCATCAATAAAATGTCGTAGCTTTCGTTTCATGTCATCCTTAACAGATATGCTTCTCAATTCCTCAAAAGAAAGCCCCTGAAAACAATCTAAAAGATAAGGTACATTAGGATCTAAGTGACTACGCCTTTCATCCTCTGCATAATGATTTGGACAAAGTAGCCCCGAGAACTTATACGAAAAATCAAAAGGAAGGCCCACACGATGGCAAAAGACACACTCGTGAAAATTCAATCGTACACCGAAACGGTCTAAAACCTGAATCTCAAAGATATTAGTCAAGATTTCATAATCCAAGCCTTCTTCCATTAATTCAAGCGTCTTCTCCAAGAATGCAAATAATTGTGCATCTGCTACACCGTCAGCAATAGCAGCATCCGTCAGAGCAGCTAAATAAGTCGCATAAGACAGCTTGAAAATATCGCTTGTAATTTCCTTGAAGGACTCTGCCTGGCTATAATCCTCTATGAAAGATAAGCCCTCATCATTTACAGTCATCATGAACTCAGCGATGGTTAAAGGTTGAATCACAGCACTTAATTTACCTGACCCACCACCTCTAACAAAAAACATCCGTTTACCAGCTTGCTCGGTAAAAATCTTAACTAGCTTATCATTCTCACGATAATTACGATTGAAGAGGACAAGCCCTCTACTCTCAAGCTTCTGCATGTTCTTCCATAAACTCTTTCAAACGAGCCATAGCTGTTTCAATAGTATCCATGCTAGCTGCATACGACAAACGAACATAGCCTTCGCCATACTTCCCAAAAGCAACCCCTGGGATAATCGCAATAGCTTTTTCACGAGCAAAGTCTTGACAGAACTTAAAGGAATCTTGAGTATAGCCTTCTGGAATCTTAGCAAAGATATAGAAAGCACCATCAGGTTTAATAATTTTGAAACCAAGTTCAGTCATTTTTTCAAGAATATAATCACGACGCTTCAAATACTCAACTTTCATTGGTTGGGCATCATCCTTACCAGCAGATAAGGCTTCAATAGCTGCAAATTGTGCCATAGTAGCTGCAGCTGTTACCAAATACTGGTGACTCTTAATCAACTGAGCCGTTAAAACTGCAGGTGCAAAAATCAAACCAATACGCCAGCCTGTCATCGCATGAGATTTAGACAAACCATTAATCAAAATTGTTTGTTCCGGCAAATACTCAGCAATAGATACATGTTGGTCCACATAAGTTAGCTCAGAGTAAACTTCATCACTAACAACAAAAATATCGTATTTTTTCAGAACTTCAGCCAGATCTTTAATCTGTTGACGTGAGTAGGTCACACCGGTTGGGTTGGTTGGGTAGTTAAGCAAAACGGCTTTGAGCTTATCTCCCTGCTCCAAAATTGCCTTTTCTAACATCTCCGGAGTCAAAACAAAATCATTAGCTGTTGTATCAATTTCGACAATTTCAGCACCAACTAGATTTGCAATCGGCTCATATCCTGGATAGGCTGGTGCAGGTAAAAGAATCGTATCACCTGGCTCCAAAATCGCTGTCAAAGTTGCAGAAAGAGCTTCTGTAGCTCCAATAGTCACCAATATTTCATTATCTGGGTTATAAGTAAGATTATATTTTTCCTTAACAAAATCTGCCGCAGCTTGACGCAAAGCAGGAAGTCCTGACATACCTGTATAGTGAGACTGGTTAGCATCGATAGCAGCTTTAGCAGCCTCTTTTACATGATCTGGAGTTGTAAAATCAGGTTCACCAAGTGTCAACTTTTTGATCCCTGGTACATCTGAAATTGATTGGTCAAACTGACGAATCATTGAAACTTCAATCTTATCTAAATTTTTATTAAAACGTTGTGTTAAATCCATCACGGTCACCTCTTTGCAATTATGCCTTACATTATATCAAAAACTCAAACGCATTTAAACACCAAAAAAGCTAGCCTAGGCTAGCTTTAGTCTATTTATGGCCCATTTCAAACAAAGGTGACAATGGACGTTTTTCATGAATACGAATAATTGCCTCTGAAATCAAATCAGCAATTGAAATTTGTTCAATTTTATCAATCAAACGTTCTTCTGGAAGATAAATCGTGTCCAATACGACAAGCTTCTCAATAGCAGATTTTTGAATATTATCAAGTGCTGGACCTGACAATACAGGGTGAGTACATGAGGCATAAACATGAGTTGCACCAGCTTCAGCAAGCGCATCCGCCGCATGACAGATTGTACCCGCAGTATCAATCATATCATCAATCAAGATACATGTTTTACCTTCAACGTTACCAATAATATTCATAACCTCAGAAGTGTTCATTTTATCAACACTACGACGCTTATCAATGATTGCAATTGGTGTTTTCAAACATTGAGCAAGTTTTCGTGCACGAGTCACACCACCATGGTCTGGAGAAACAACAACAACATCATCTCCAGTAAGACCAGCACGATCAAAGTAATCTGCAATAAGTGGTGCACCCATCAAATGGTCTACAGGAATATCAAAGAATCCTTGAATTTGAGAAGCATGGAGGTCAACTGTCAAAAGTCGATCAACACCTGCAACCTCAAGCATATTAGCAACCAACTTAGATGTGATTGGTTCACGTGAACGTGCCTTACGGTCTTGACGTGCATAACCATAATAAGGCATAACAACACTGATTGTTTCTGCACTTGCACGTTTTAGTGCATCAACCATAATCAAGATTTCCATCAAGTTATCATTTACAGGGGAGCTTGTAGATTGAAGAATAAAAACGTGATGACCACGGATAGATTCTTCAACATTAACTTGAATCTCACCATCTGAAAATTCACGAACACTTGATTTTCCGAGTTCAATACCCATTTTATCAGCAACTTTTGCTGCTAATTCCTGGTTAGACGATAAAGCAAACAACTTCAAATTCGTATAAGACATGATTTCCTCCAAAATATCTACTAAACCATTCTACCTTTTTTTAGATTGATTTTCAATGCAAAATAAATGGTGTCACAGTAACTTAACAAGACTAAAAAGATTTAACCTTAACCTCGACATTTTCCCGTCTAAAAGCTGTTCCACAAAGTAAAGACATTTTGCCATAAAATAAAAACGACTCGAGAAAATTCGAATCGCCTTTTTGTATTCATTATGGGTAAATATAGTATACAGAACCACCATGAGCTGATGATGTTGGATCAAATGTACCACGGTAGTTACCGATTGACATGTTACCAGCATAGTTTGATTCCATAACTTGAATTGAATTTGCACCTGATGCTGATGTGACGTAAGCTACGTGACCATAACCACCACCATCATTTGGCCAAACCGCAATTGCACCGGCTACAGGAGTTGTACCAACTGAGTGACCAGCTGCTTGTGCGCTAGCAATCCAGTTTTTAGCATTACCCCAGTAATTACCAACCCATGAAGCTAATGATTTAGCACCCCAAGTACATTGACCAACAGGATATGTATTAGGAGTTGAGGCAGTTGATACTTTAGGTGTTTCAGCTGCTGGAGCTGGTGCTTCTGAAGCTGCAGGGGCTTGACTTGCTGGTGCTTCAGATGTTGCTGCAGGTGCTTCGCTAGCAGGAGCTTCTGAAGCTGCTGGAGCAGCTGATTCTGGTTGTGCTTCAGATGTTACTGGGGCAGCAGGCTCTTGTTGTGCCTCTGACGCAGCTGATTCTGGCTGTGCTTCAGATGTTGCTGGAGCAGCAGGCGCAGGCGCTTGAGTAGTTTCTGAGGTTTCTGATGAAACAGGTTCTTGTGCTACTTCTGAGGCTGTTGCTGTTTCTGAAACAGTAGCTTCTGAAGTTGCTGCCGCCTCTGATTGAGCTACAAATGCTGCCGCTTCTGAAGATGCTACTGCTTGTGCTGCTGCCTCTGATTCTGCAATTGCTTGTGACTGAGCAACTGATGCTGCAGTTGAAGCTGCCACTGCTTCTGCAGTTGATTTAGCAGAAACAAGTGATGTTTTTTCATCTTGAGCTGTAGCCAATTCTGCAGCCAAAGCAACTTGTGCTGCTTCTAGTTCTGCTTGTTGAGTTGTCAAACCAGCTTCTGTAGTTTCAAGTTCTGCTTTATTAGTTGCAATCTCATTGATAGCAGCTTGGTTTTGTTCTTGTTTTGCAGCAAGCTCTTTTTGATCAGACTCTTGTTTTGTCAACATGTCATTATTAGCTGTAACAACTTTTGAAATAGCTGTGATACGAGTAATAGCTTCAGAGATTGACTTAGAGTTCAAGATAGAGTTAATGTAGCTAGTCGCAGTATTATTTTGTTGAGCACTACGAGCTTGTTTCGCCAAAGAATCTTGACGAGCTACAATTTTACTTGATAATTCTTGAATTTCAGATTCCAAATCTGCTGATACTTTTTCAAGTTCAGCATTTTTAGTTTCCAATTCTGATTTTTGTGTTCTAAGTGTAGATACTTGAGATTGGATTGTAGCAACTTGCGCTTGTGCAGTCTCTTGTTGAGAAGCAAGGTTACTAATTGCGTTATCTGCAGCAGCGATTTGCGAATCATAATCCTCTGCATGTACTGATGCAGCTGCTGATAAGGTTACACCACTTACCAACACTGCTGAAAGAATACGTTTTTTCATAATATAAAATACTACTCCTTTTCGATAAGACCTTTTAATTGTATCAAAAAATGGTGCAAACTTTGTTACGCCAATATTACAGTTCTATTTAAATCTATCAACTGACAGATACAAAAATAATTTTTCAAGAATAGGTTTAATAAAGATAAAGATCAAAAGATTAAACACTATACTAGGACTTAGTTGATAAATAATAAAATCCGTCACAGACTCATTGGAGAAACCATAAAATAAGGCAAAGCCAAAATTTATGGTATCAAAGAGAAATAAGAATAAAAACATTAACAAAAAATCAACATAGTTATTTCTCTTAACAATTCGACCTAGCTGAGTTAACAGATAACATAATAGTGGCAACGTTAGAATTACTATACCAACTGTTTTGAAATAATAGGTATCATAAAGAAATCCAAAACAAACTAGGTAAAGAAATGCATACTTATTTGGAAAATCAAGAGTTAAGATGAAAATATAAATAATAAAAAGATGAGATGATAAAAAAAATTCAGGAGATAAATAATGATTAAGTATCATCGAAATATGACC
>OISZ01000422.1_pt1 | contig 9893 bp, 10 predicted proteins | sample 1586591 | NCBI WGS metagenome assembly OISZ01 (sample SAMN02674970, study PRJEB24791) | human gut metagenome, SKBSTL043 | isolation source: stool | host: Homo sapiens | place: USA
CCTTGCGGATTACTCCCTGCATGATTTCGCCTTGCGGAAAGGCGCGGATGCTTTGGGGCAGATAGGTGTAGGCGCTGTTGTCTTTCGAAATGAACTTGCCGAGCAGCGGGATGACGGCTTTGGAGTAGACGGTAAAGAGTTGTTTCATCGGGAAGCGGTCCGGCGTGGAGAGCTCCAGTATGACGAGATGTCCGCCGGGTACGAGTACGCGGCACATTTCGGACAATCCTTTATCCAGTCCGTCAAAGTTACGGATGCCGAACGCCACGGTCACGGCATCGAAGCTTTCATCAGCAAACGAGAGAGAGGTGCAGTCCTCCCGGGCAAAGGAAATCCTGTCCGAGAGGTGCGCCTGTTTTACTTTTTCACGTCCCACATTCATCATGCCTTCGGATATGTCGGTCCCGATGAGCATATCGGGCTGCAATTCGCGGCAGGCAAGTATGGCAAAGTCTCCGGTTCCGGTCGCTACGTCCATGATGCGCCGGGGGCTGAAAGGGCGGAGCGTGTCAATCGCCTTCTTGCGCCAGCTGCGGTCTATGCCCATCGACAGGGTATGGTTCAGCTTGTCGTAAGCGGGGGCGATGTTGTCGAACATCTCTTCAACCTGTTCGCTCTTCTTGCCGTCGTTGCCGTAAGGCTTGATGTGTTCTTGGGGGTATTCCATCCGTCAATCGTTACTTTAAGTACTCCGTTACGTTCTTTTCAATACGTTCGGCGATGTTGCTTGTGTCCTCTTTAACAAACTTCTCGCCGGTGATGTGCTCGTACAGCTCGATGTAACGTTCGCTGATGGAAGTCACGATTTCGTCGGTCATTTCCGGAACCTGCTGTCCCTCTTTGCCCTGAAAACCGTTGTCCATTAGCCATTCGCGCACGAATTCCTTTGAAAGCTGCTTTTGCGGTTCGCCTTTGGCAAAGCGTTCTTCGTAGCCTTCGGAGTAGAAATAGCGGCTGGAGTCCGGTGTGTGGATTTCGTCCATCAGGTAGATAGTGCCGTTGTGCTTGCCGAATTCGTACTTGGTGTCGACGAGAATCAGGCCGCGTTCTGCAGCGATTTCCGTACCGCGTTTGAAGAGCGCCATTGTATATTTTTCCAGAATTGCATACTCTTCGGGAGTGGCCAGGCCTTTGGCAAGAATCTCCTCTTTGGAGATGTCGGCGTCATGCTCGCCGATTTCGGCTTTTGTGGTCGGGGTGATGATGGGTTCGGGGAATTTCTGGTTCTCCTTCATGCCTTCGGGCAGCTTTACGCCGCAGATTTCGCGGACACCGCTCTTGTAGGCGCGCCATGCACTGCCGCAGAGATAGCCGCGTACAATCATCTCAACCGGGAAGCCTTCGCACATTACGCCCACGGTTACCATAGGGTCGGGGGTGGCTGTTTTCCAGTTGGGGCAGATGTCGGTGGTGGCATCGAGGAACTTGGCTGCAATCTGGTTCAGCATCTGTCCTTTGAAAGGAATACCTTTCGGCAATACTACGTCGAAGGCTGAAATGCGGTCGGTAGCGACCATAACTAACTTTTCGCCATTGATGTTGTACACATCGCGCACTTTTCCATGATAGACACTTTGCTGTCCGGGAAAGTTGAAATCTGTTGCTGTTAATGCATTCATTTTAGTGATATTTATGAGTTGGATATTTACTGTCTATGCCGGGAGTTGCTGTCCGGCGGCTTGTTCTGCTTTCCGTTTCTCCCGTTCGGCTTTCGCTTCTTTGTCAAACTTTTCGTAGGCTTCCACAATCTGAGTAACCAGTTTGTGGCGTACAATGTCTTTTTTGTTCAGCTCGATGAAGCTGATTCCTTTCACGCCTTTCAGGATGCGGAGTGCTTGCACCAGTCCGGAAGTCTGTGACTGGGGAAGGTCGATTTGCGTCATATCCCCCGTTACAATCATTTTGGTATTCATGCCCATACGGGTGAGGAACATCTTTATCTGTTGGGTGGTGGTGTTCTGCGCTTCATCCAGAATCACTACGGCATCGTTCAGCGTGCGTCCGCGCATGAAAGCGAGGGGAGCAATCTGAATGATGTTCAGCTCCATGTACTCTTTCAGTTTGGCGGCGGGAACCATGTCCTGCAAGGCGTCGTAAAGCGGTTGCAGGTACGGGTCTATCTTGTCCTTCATGTCGCCGGGCAGGAAACCGAGTTTCTCTCCGGCCTCTACGGCGGGACGGCTGAGGATTATTTTCTTTATCTCCTTGTTCTTCAACGCGCGTACGGCAAGGGCGATGGCCGTATAGGTCTTGCCCGACCCGGCAGGGCCTATGGCAAATACCATGTCGTTCCTGCTAAATGCCTCTACCAGTTTCAACTGGTTTTCGCTGCGCGGAATAATGGGCTTTCCCGTTACGCTGAACACGATGACATTGCCCGACTTTTCAGCCTGTGGGGCGTTTCCTTTGACGATATCGATGATGACTTCCTCTTTCAGAGAATTATATTCGGCACAATATTTTTCGAGTTTGGTGATGTTTTCTTCAAACGCGCACATCTCCTCTTCATCTCCCAGCACTTTGATGACATTGCCGCGGGCAACGATGCGGAGTTTGGGATACAAAGCTTTTATCAGTTGCATATTGGCGTTGTTTACGCCGTAAAAGATAACCGGGTCGATATCCTCAAGAACAATCAGTTTTTCTATCATCGATATGTTTTAAAGTTCAATTCTTTTTTCAGGTAAAACGTTTTGCAAATGTAGTGAAACGTTTGAATACTTGGACGGTTCTGCGTGTTATTTTTTTGCACCGGCTTACATGGCGGCATCTCTTTGTTGTCATTGTTTATTCAAAATAGAGTATTGTTTCGCCGTCGGAGTCTGCGTATTTCCGCAGGAGTTCCTGTATCATTCCGGCGGCTTCCGCCAGCCCTTCGCGTCCGTTGTATCCGTTGACAATGGCAAGGATACGCCGGGTTTCGAGTCCCATTTTGGTACGTTCGTTGTCGCTGGTGGGAGTGCCTATGCCGCCTGCCCGGTCGCGGTAGACGGGAAGCCCCTCGATGTTCAGCGTTCCGCGCCCGATGCCTTCGAAGGGCTCTTCCGCACGTCCGATGCCGAGTTCAAGGCTGTCTCCCTGTATCTTGTCCGCATCGAAGCCGCCGATGGAATATCCGGTGCGGAGCGATACGAGGTTGATGAGGTCTACCAGCGTGTCGATTTGGTACAGTTCGAGTCCCCGCATAAGACGGCGGCGCAATGCTTCGGCGGAAGGACGGTAACGGCTGGGGTCTTTGCCGCAACGCTTGTAGGCTTCGCGGGTGGCGGCGATGGCGGGTTGCAGTTTGATGCTTTCCGCGGTTTCACCGGCTCTCAGTTCGCGGGTGAAAGCGTCGATTTCCCGCCACAGCTCTGCGTTGTGTGCGGAGTTGGTTACTTGCGCCATGACGGCAACGCCCTGAAAGGCGGGGCAGAGGCGCTTAATCTCTTCGGATAAGGTGATGTGGTACATGGGGCTTTTCATTGTGTATGGTTTACTGTCGGTTCGTCGTGGATAAACTTGGAATTTAACGGCGTTAAACTTCAGGTTTAATCCTAATGAACCCAGAGTTTAATAGGATTAAACTCGAAGTTTATTGTGGATAAATAAAAATAAACTAAGTGCGGGATAGGTCTGGCACAGGCAGGTTTGCAGTATCACCCGCCTGTACTTCTCCGGTCACCATTCGTATCTTTCCTCAAAGCTGTCGTATATGGGACGTAACTCCGGGCAAAGGGCACGGAAAACGGATGCAATCTCCGCCTGTTCTGCGGGTGAGATAAGTCTCTTGCCTTTGCGGCTGGCAAAGTAATAGCTGCGGCAGGTGAAGCAGTTCTGTACACATCTTCTGACTTCGCTTACGATTCTGCTGGGCACGGCATCGAACATCCGGGACATTCCGCAGGCATAACGCTTGAGGTCGGAGCTACGGTAGAAGGTACAGCTGCCCTTGCCATGCAGCGAAGCAATGTAGCGCGGGTCTATGGCGGTTATGATATTGCTTGCGTATTGCGATGTTTTCATCGGAAGCTCCGTTATTAGGGCATGCAGGCATCCCGAACGTTGCGGACACTGCCCGTCTGTGGCAAAACAATGGGCATATTCGAAAGGAATGTCTTCCCGGTTTTGTTTCATATCATTGGAGGTATTGGTTTGTTCGTATAATGTGAGTCGAGAATTAGAGTTGCTTCAACTTATCGGCACGGTACAAAAGTAGCCATAAACTGCAACTCTTTCAAATATAGGCGTTACTTTCTTTCTCCCTTTTCCTGTCCGTTCAACATAATTCCCGACAGGATACGTCCCGACTTGATGCCCAGACGCCGTGCCGAGAAGAAGTCCTCATGCTGCCGGTAGGTACAGATGCCTGCATTCTCTATCTGCCGGGGCGGCACTCCGAAGTCGGAGAGTTGCAAACGGTTGGCTGCCCACAAATCTATATGGTATTTGTGCGTTTCGGGCTTCCATACGGATATGTATTCCATCGGGAAATTTTCGGTGCGAAACGCTTCATATACCTCATCGCCCACCTCGAACGAGTCAAGGGAGATGCCCGGGCCTATGCAGGCAATGACATCCGTTCCTTCTGTTCCGTAGGCAGACTGCATCCGGTGAAGGGTTTTGGTAAGAATGCGGTTTACCGTTCCCCGCCAGCCTGCATGGACTGCGGCAACAATGCGGCGTTGCCTGTCATATAATAATACGGGAATGCAATCGGCAGTGGAGATGCAGATGCAGCAGCCGGGCATGCGGGTAATGAGTGCATCGATGCCTTGCAGCATGGCTTGCCGTTCGCTATGCGTTGCGTTCAGATAGGTATCGTCGATGATGAGGGAATCGGTGCCGTGGGTCTGAAAGGGGATGATAAGTTCCTGAGGGCGCACAGGCAAGGCGGCACATAACAGTTCCCGGTTTTTGCGTACGCAATCCGCATCGTCTCCGGTATAAGGAGTGCAGTTGAAAGAAGCATAGTTGCCGGTGCTGCATCCGCCATGCCGGGTGGTTACAAAACAAGAAATGTCGGGATATGGGGCAAGTACCTCATATCCCAACATTCTTTTATCTTTTGTGAGAGGAATCATTTTCTGTCATCCTCCCAATCCTCTTCCTCGTATTCAAAGTCTTCAAGGTCCTCGATGTCCTCGTCGTCAACGTATTCGTAGCTGAGGTCTTCGTCCTCGCCTTCGTCTTTCAGTTCTTCTTTCAGGTGGCTCATGTCTTTGGCGCGATGGGCAATGCTTTCAATCTTGCCTTCTATCTTGTTGCTTTCCTTGTTCAGCTCTTCCCACAGCATATCTTTCAGTGTGGAGATGCCCAGACCGGAAATGGCCGAAATGAATACGTGCGGAATGCTTTCGGGCAGTGTAGGCTCTATCTCGTCCATCAGCTCCTGATCCAGCATATCGCATTTCGTGATGGCAAGCACACGCTGCTTGTCCAGCATTTCGGGATTGAAAGTACGCAATTCGTTCAGCAGAATTTCATATTCCTTACGGATGTCGTCGCTGTCGGCAGGAACCATGAACAGCAACAGTGAGTTGCGTTCGATGTGGCGCAGAAAACGGAGTCCCAAACCTTTGCCCGCACTTGCCCCTTCGATGATGCCGGGAATGTCCGCCATAACGAATGACTTTCCGTCGCGATAGGACACGATACCCAGATTGGGCTCCAATGTTGTGAAGGGATAGTTGGCGATTTTCGGTTTTGCCGAAGACACAGCCGAGAGCAGTGTCGACTTTCCGGCATTGGGGAAGCCTACCAGACCGACGTCCGCCAGCAGTTTCAGCTCCATGATAACCGTCATTTCCTGCATCGGTTCGCCCGGCTGTGCGAAGCGGGGAGCCTGACGGGTGGCGGTTTTGAAGTGCCAGTTACCCAGTCCGCCGCGTCCGCCTTTCAGCAGAATGACTTCCTGACCGTGCTCGGTTACATCGCATATGTATTCACCGGTTTCGGCATTGTACACTACCGTGCCGCAGGGCACTTCGATGATTTTATCCTCTCCGTCCTTGCCGAAACTGCGGTTCTTGGAGCCCGACTCGCCGTGGCCTGCCATGATGTGGCGGTCGTAGCGCAGGTGCAGCAGGGTCCAGTAGTTGCGGTTGCCGCGGAGAATCACGTGGCCGCCTCGTCCTCCGTCACCTCCGTCGGGGCCGCCATTGGGAATGTATTTTTCACGTCTCATGTGCGTGGAGCCTCGACCGCCCTTACCGGAGCGGCAATAGATTTTTACGTAGTCAACAAAATTCGATTCAGCCATATTCTTTTTACTTTTTAGGTTTCTTTATTGTTACTGTCGGGATAATAGGCGCAAAATTAGTGATTTCAAGCGATATGCTCAAATTTGGGTTGTGATTTGTTAGGTTGGATGGATTGATAACGTTATTTTTGTTCATTGATTTACATCCTAATACAATAATCTTAATGAGTGAACTGAGAACGATTCCCAATATAGGTGCCTGCACGGAGCAGGACCTGATACTGATGGGGTATACCACTATCGCCTCATTGCGTGGCAAGAGCGCCGAAGAACTTTATGCCGAGGAGTGCCGGTTGCGCGGTTGCACTCTTGACCGCTGCCAGTTGTATCTTTATCGTGCCGTGGAATACTTTGTAAACACCGGGAATCCCGACCCGATGAAGTGCAAGTGGTGGTTCTGGAAAGATGACTTTGTTGAGCCTTCTCCCTGCGGTGCGGTTTGCGTGGAGTGTGCTTCTTTTCCGCTGGAATGCGGCGGATGCAGGAAAATAAAAGGAAAAGTATTCTGGTTGCGGTATACGGGTGATGATGTCTGCCGCATTTATGACTGTTGCCGCACCAAGAGGAAAAAGAATTGCGGTGATTGTCCGGACTTGCCTTGCGGGTATTTTGTAAAAGACCCCACTGTTTCGGATGAACAGAACGAGGCGAATCTGTGTAAAATGGTGGAACGGCTGAGAGCCGATGTAGGAAATAATATAAATTACGCAAACCGCACGGACGAGTAGTCATCCGTAGTGGTTCGCGTAATTTGCGTTAAAAAACATCTGCTTTAGATATCAAATATTATTTCGCAGCGTCAATTGCTTTGCAAACATCTGCCGTAATAGTATCCAGTTCGCCTATACCTTTGATGTGTGCGTACAGCTTTTCATTCTTATACCAATCGATAAGCGGAGCTGTCTGTGAATGATATACGGTAAGACGTTTCTTGATAGTCTCTTCGTTGTCGTCGGCACGGCCTGATTCCTGTCCGCGCTTGATGAGGCGTTTCATCAGTTCGTCTTCGGGAACGTCAAGGTCCAGCATAACGTTTACGCTTTGTCCGCGTTCGGCAAGCATCTTCTTCAATGCCTCTGCCTGTGCGATAGTACGGGGGAAGCCATCGAAAATAACGCCTTTGCTATCCTTGAAGCTGTCCAGTGTGCTTGCCAGGATGTCGATAATCAATTCGTCCGGCAACAGTTGTCCCTGGTCGATGTAGCCTTTGGCTGTCTTGCCCAGCTCAGTGCCGTTCTTGATTTCTGCGCGGAGCACGTCTCCGGTGGAAATGTGGTTGATACCGTACTTCTCTACAATTCTCTCGCTTTGTGTTCCCTTACCTGAACCGGGAGCACCGAAAATTACAATGTTCAACATTTGTTTAGCTATTATTTTTGATTTACAAATTAATACCTTTGCCTTGCTGCCTTTTCCCGGTTTCAGTCTACTACGGTATAGATGTCGGGATAGTTGCGTCCGAATCCGTCATAGTCCAGACCATAGCCCACGATGAAGTCGTTGGGAATGTTCATGGCTACGTATTCGATGTTCAAGTCCACTTTCAACTTGTCGGGTTTCACCAGTAACGAGGCAATGAATTTCCTTGGGGCCGCGTGTGCCGAGGGTTTCCAGCAGGCGTTGCATGGTGAGGCCGGTATCTACGATATCTTCGACAATGACAATGGTGCGTCCGGAGATGTCTTCGTTGATGCCGATCACTTCTTTGATTACTCCCGTAGAAGATACTCCCTGATAAGAGGCAAGTTTAACGAAAGAAATCTCACAAGGAATGGTGATGCGCTTCATCAGGTCGGAAGTAAACATGAACGAGCCGTTCAACACGCTTAGGAAAAGCGGATTCTTACCCGCCAAATCGCGGTTGATTTCGTTCGCTACACGGGTTACTTCTTTCAATATGTCCTGTTCCTTAATGGAAACAGTGAACATTTTGTCTTTTATTTGTATGGTATCCATAAATGGGAGTTTTTAGAAAGTTGGCGCAAAAATAGTGATTTTATTCCACTCCGTGCATCATCTTCTGCAATTTCTTTGAGAGTAGGAAAAGGATAAGCGATGCGGTGGCGGACATTACGACAAATACCATGAAGAAGTCGTACATCGTTTCTATGCGGTAGCCAAGCAGTGTCTTTACTTTTCCGGCTTCGGGATAGAGCCCACTCAGTGTACCCGCAAACTTGTTGGCTGTGGCCGTGGAGAGATACCATATACCCATCATCAGCGAAGCAAAGCGGATAGGAGTGAGCTTGTTCACCATGGACAATCCGATAGGCGAAAGGGCAATTTCGCCCATGGTGTGGATGAAATAAAGTCCTGTGAGCCAGATGAGGCTTACCTTGACGCCGGGTTGCACATCCTTTACAGCGAAGCAGATAACGAGATAACCCAAGGAGAGAAGCAGCAAGCCGATGGCCTGTTTGGTGGGAGAGGCGGGTTCCATGCCCCGTTTATTGAGGAAGCCCCATACTCCCGGCATGATGGCTGCCAGTATCACTACGAAGAATGGATTGAATGACTGTATCCAGGAAGCCGGCATTTCCCAGCCGAAGATAACGCGGTTGGTCTGTTCGGAAGCGAAAAGCGTCAGTGAAGCGCCTGCCTGTTCGTAGGCTGCCCAGAAGAAGATTACGAAGAAAGCGATGATATAGATGACAAAGATGCGGTCGCGTTCAATCTTCGTAAGCGAGCCTTCCAACAGGATGCTGACAGGAAAGACGATACAGGCGGTGAAGATGCCGATGCTGATCCAGTCGTTGCCGAAACACCAGTAGAAGAAAACGGCAAGCGCTATTGTCAATACTCCCAATAAGAGATAATTACGTTTTTTCTTGCTGTTGTGCGTAGTGGATTGGGCGGCTGTCTTTGTAGCTTGCGGTTGTTCCTTTTTAGCATCGGGAATGATGCCGAGCTGCTTGCCGTCGGGACCGATAAGGTATTTATTCTTCTGTGTCTCGAACAATATGACCGTAAAGACGGTGACAATTGCGGCAATCAGAAAGCCCCATTTGAAGTCGTTCGGATTACCGGTTTCGCCAAAATAGCCGCATACCAGCGGGGCAAGGAAAGAGCCTACGTTGACGCCCATATAGAATATGGTATAGGCGGAGTCCAACCGTCTGTCGCCCGGTTCGTACAATTGTCCCACGAGGGAAGATACCGTAGGTTTGAAACATCCGTTTCCCAATATAAGGAAGGTGAGTCCGCCATACATCAGCCAGTGCGACAGTTGGACAGCGTCCAGCATGGAAGCGCTGAAGAACATCAGAAACTGTCCCAATGCCATCATGATGGCTCCCCAGAAGACAGAACGGCGGATGCCCCAGTATTTGTCGGCAATATATCCGCCGATAAGCGGGGTGAGGTAGACCAGTCCGGTGTAGCTGCCGTAGATGGAGGCGGCGTGTTCTTTGTCGAACAGCAAGGCCTGTGTCAGGAACAGAATGAAAATAGCCCGCATGCCATAGTAGCTGAAACGTTCTGCGGTACTGGTGGCGAAAATCAGGTAAAGTCCTTTAGGGTGTTTGGATGTGCTCATTGGTTATGTGTTAATTGTCTTTATATGTTTTGAGCCGCAAAAGTAGTTATTATTTTTTGTACCTTTCCTCTATGAAAAGATAAAGATTACCCCTGTCTTTATGGCTCCTTTACTTAG
>OISZ01000450.1_pt1 | contig 9580 bp, 19 predicted proteins | sample 1586591 | NCBI WGS metagenome assembly OISZ01 (sample SAMN02674970, study PRJEB24791) | human gut metagenome, SKBSTL043 | isolation source: stool | host: Homo sapiens | place: USA
CAACCCGTCTGCTATTGGGACGCTACCACCATGGGCAACGGCACGGGGACGTCGTACATCCTCGTTGACGGCGAGTGCGCTTACCAATGGTGAGATTATGGGCGTAGCCTAGTGGTATGAGTCTTGCCGATCTTATGTTTGAACGCGATTTGAACGATACGCAGCTGTCCCGCTTGTCGGGCGTTAGCCGGACTGCGATCCAGCGGTATCGGACTGGTGAGCGTAGCACTGTCACCATGCAGTTGGGGACGGCTGTGAAGTTGGCGGAGGCGTTGGGTTGTGAGCCGGTTGACTTGCTGCCCTGAACCTTACTGACACGCCTGATTTGACATGGCGACCCCATGTGGTACACTGGTGGTTGTCGGGGTTGACGGCACGGAAGCCCACCCCCGCCATCACAGCCCCACTCATGGGCATCCAATCATCTCAGGGAGTCACACCATGCTGGACATCATCCATGCACAAATCGTCGGTAATCTCAACGGATCCTTTTCCGTGTCGCGTGAGGGCGACGCGATCGTGGTAGCCAGGCGCGGTTATGCGCTGCCGGTACGGTTCGCCATCGAAAACGGCGAGCTTGTCGGACGCGCCGGGAACACGGGTTATCTGTTCTTCCATCTGAATCCGGGCCGGTTCGACGCCGGTTTCGTGGGCAGGCGCGCCGCCGACGCGGCCGCGTTGCATCTCTGCTGAACGTGATTCCAGTCCAGTGTTAACGGCACTGGACTGGATGACCCAAAAACCAACCTATCAATCAATCAATTTATGGGCGGCTCCCATTCTACCGGCCGCCCGGAATGGAGTCAACCATGTGCAAGTACAATTGCAACATCATCGTGGATATCCGATACAAGCGCAACAGCACGTGGGGGTGGAATCCGCACGTGGAGGTGCTTGCCGACCTGGACGGCGTGCGCACGGACGTATCCCACGGCAGCGCGTCCGGTTGCGGGTACGACAAGAACAGCGCCGCCGTATGCTATGCGTTCCGAGAAAATCCGCTGTTGGAGACGCTGGCGCTGTGGGACGGCTTCAATCCGAATAAACCCGAGTACGGGCCGGAACGCTGCCATGACACAGGGCACGGATACCGGTATGCGTTCGACGGTCAGGGTCTCGGCGTGTTCGAAGACCTGATGATCGCGAACGGGTTCACGATGGTTCGCCGCGAGGATTATGGCGATCGCGTGTTCTACCACTTCGGCAGACTGATGCCCGAATCGTTCTCGAATCTTTTCTAGTTTCCTCCCGCGTCAGGGCGGCGCGGTCTCCCATAAATACCGCCCTTTTGATCGATCAACCAATGGAGTGTGATACCGATGTATGTTATTTTCAACGGTTATGGCGACGAGATCGCCCGATCGGAGGACATGCCCGATCTCGCCTTTGATCTGTCGGGCTTGGATGAATTGGACAAGCCCCGGGATGAGCGTGATCCCTGGCCTACGATCAGCGCGGTTGACCCGTATGGGAATGCCGTGAGCGTCACGACGAATCGTGACGGTGAGGGCTTGTTCGAGCGGCTGCCGGACGGCGGCGGATACCAGCAGTTGGCCGGCACCCTGCAATATCACATGCCGCGCAGCGAGTCCAGCGCGCAGTACGCGCTTCGCAGACGGTACCTCGATATGTTCGTTCGTGATGAATCTATGGTGGAGGCGATGCGCCAGGCCGACGCGGATGCCGAGATGGAGCGCCGAACCGAGGAGTTGTGGCCGCTATGAAGCGCTTCGGGATGGTGTTGCTGGCCGTCGTTTGGGCGATCGTTTTCGTTCGCGTGATGACGGTTGATGCGTGTTGCACGGATCCGTTGGCCCGCCTGGTCGGGTTCGGGTTCCTTCTTATTGTTCCCGCCGCCATTGTGCTGCGTGGGTGTGATCGTTTGGGTTAAGGAGTTTGTCATGGGTAGGCCGGTTGCCGGCTTATGGTCGGCGATTGAAGACAACAGCGAGGTTTGGCGGTATATCACCGTCAACGGGTTGATCTTCCAACACGGTGTGCGTGACAACATGGTGTGTTGGGATAGGTTGCGTGTGCCCGCTGCCGCAAGGTCGGGTATCGCCGCTCTGATGGGGTTGAGCGGTGGACGGTTGAATCCCGTTGATGAGACCATGTGGGATGCCGCTGTGGCCGAGCTTGGCGGATTGCCGGACATGGTGCGCTGCGGGTATGGCGAGTTGTCCGAGCGTGACATGGAGCGCGGTTGGAAACTCGACCAGTACGGCGGCTGCTATCGGGTTGTGGATGATGACGCGGAGTGTCTGGCCGGGTTCCTTGGGTGCGCGGCGGATGAAGTGGACGACGTTATCGCCGCCGTGGACGCGATAGCCGAGCCGGAGCCGGTGACCGCGGAGATACCGGAGATTCCGCCGCACGTCAACACCGACGCCAAGGTGGTGCGCGTCTCCCCCAACGTGATCCCGGTCGGCATGGCCGCCAAGGATTACAAGCCGTTCCAAGTGTTCAAGCGTCGCCCGCGCGGGTTCAAGGATGCCCAGGGCCGTAAGCGCGTGTACGTGTGTTTCACCGACGCTGATTGCGTTGTTGCCGTGCGCGACGGTTACGAGTGGGGTGCGGATCCCGTTCTTGAGCGTGAGGTGTCCGAGTATCTGAGCCGGTACGGTTGGACTCTCGCCGCCTAGCCGGTAACTGTTCCCTACGGTTCAACTGTTTTGGCCGGAGGACAACATTGTTACCGGCGATTATCATTTTTAAGGAGTTTGGAATGCGTTATCTGGTTGATTATCACGAGTCCTTGTATCAATTGTTGGATGTCGAAGCGCCGGACGGGCTGTCGGCTGAACAGTTGACGGAATGGTTGAGCGAGCATCCCGAGGCGTGGGAGCGCCAGGCGGAGGACGCGGATGTTGTCGATAGTGATCTGGTGCCGAGTTCCCGGATCAGCAGATACCGGATCGTCTACGGTGAGTCAGGCAAACTGTACGTCGAGCAGTACGAGGAGGCGTATCCGGATGCGGATCATGGTTCGGGGTGGGCTGATGCCGGGCTTATGGCGGTAGTCTCTCCCAGTCACGATCCGATGGTCGAGGCCGAGCTGGTGAACCGTCTGGTACGGGAATACGGCGCGGATCCCGAACAAGTGGAGGTGGTTGGCCGTGCCGAGCATTGACGTGGCCCGCCTCGTGCACCGGAACGGTATCGAGGAGTTCAAGGACGACGCCGTGCAATCGTTGGGCGATCATCTGCAAGCGTTGGGCGTGACGGATGACGACATGCTGACGATTCTTGCCGAGTTCGACGCGGAGTGGCGTCGGAACCTGGCCGAGCATGACGCGCGGGTGATACGCGAGTATTCGCGTAGCGCTCTGCCGTTGGCCGCTTGACGTGGTTATCTCCGCGCGTGCGGAGCCGTGTGACAGGCATCTTCTCGGATAGATTTTCTGTGCGGATGATCCCCGCGATTGCGGGGCTTTGGCAGGCGGTGCGATGCGGAATCGGCGCCTCCGAAACATCCCCGCGATACGGGGCTTCAATCATCATATCACGTTTTCAGGCCGGGCGGGCCGTGCGATGGCCCGTCCGGCTGCAAGCCAATGCGCGAACCATTAGATTGCAAAGGAGATACTATCATGAAGTTCGATTCGTTGACGGTCGAATATCTGGCCGGCTGTCTTTCCCCGAAGACAGCGAAACGGTACGGGACATCGTTGCGAACGTGGGTTGACTGGTGCAGGGGAAACGAAGTGGATCCGATGTTGGCGACCCGCGCGGACATCGAACGGTTCGCTAAGGAGTTCGAGGAGTCGAACGAGAACGGCGCCACCACCGCGGCGCATCTGTTGACGGCGGTGTGCGGCGTCTACCGGTTCGGTTTCGACGCCGGGTATCTCAAGGAGAATCCGGCGGCGCACGTGCGGCGTCCGAAACGCCCATCCAGATCCACGGGTACGTGGTTGACACAGTCGGAGTGCGTCAGGCTGATGGACTGGTGTGAGGCGATGCCCGACCCCACGTATGCGGCGCTGGTCGAATCGTATCTGCTGTTGGGAGTGCGCTGCGGCGAGCCGTTGGCTTGCGACGTTCCCGACATGCGTAAAGTCGGCGATTTCTGGACGTTGACCGTCAAACGCAAGGCGCATGACGGCAAGGCGGTGATCCAGCAGGTGGCGATGGCCGACCGCTTGTACGAGGCGTATGCGCGGATGCTGGGTAAGAGGAAGGACGGGCCGTTGTTCGTCTGCCTGGCTACCGGCAACCGCTTGTCAAGCAATCTCGCGTGCCGCATGGTGGAACGAGCTTGTCGCATGGTGGGCATCGAACGGGTGATAACCCCGCACTCGCTGCGCCGGACGTTCGTCACATTGGCGCGTAACGCCGGTATCCCGGACAGGGACATCATGGCGTCGGGCGGCTGGTCGAGTGTGGCGATGCTTGACCGGTACGACCGTGAGCGTGCGAGCGTGGAACGTCACGCCGGGATAGCGTTGAGCGCATGGTTGGAAGATGCCGGTTCGGCGAATAATATGGTTTTCGGAGGATTTGGACAATGAGTGTCGAAAGGAGTGATGTGGCTATATCGGATATGGGCGTCCGGTTGGAGCGTGCGCCGCGCAGGTTGCCGACTGTCGAGTCGCGTGCGGAGTTCGAATGGCTTCGGGCGTTGGCTCCAAAGTGGTCGCGTCTCTCCACGATGACGCCGGACGGTGCGAAACGAGAAATCGAACGCCGATATCAGGGATGAGGCCGAGGATCATCATCTGTAAGGCGGAGGAATATTTGTGAGGTTGATTGTACGAGAACACGGCCTCCGGCGTTCATACGTCGGAGGCCGTGCGACTATTCGACCGGCTTAGCTCTTCTTGCGTTTCCGGCCGGTGGTCTTCTTCTTTTTCCTAGTGGTTTTGCAGGCCATGTGGACTCCTTTCCTGATATTCGGTGCTGTCACAGCTTGAATACTTGCGGCAGACGAACGGCAGTGTGACGATGTTCCAGTACGGTATCGTGCTGTCGCAGGCTATGGGCGTGTCGGCGGATAGCAGGTGGCCGACCTCGATGCTGTCCAATGTGCAGCTCAATCGTGGCGGCGTGCCTGTGGAACGGATTCTGATCTCCTCGATCACATGCGCGTGTGTGTTGTCGAACAGCTTCATCCTGTCGCGCAGCTCCATCAGCTCGAACTTGGAGTTGAGCAGGTCGATCAGGATACGAGTCCATTCGGCCTGTTCGGCATCCGTCAGATGCTTGTAATGCTGCGGCTGCCACGGGTGTTTCGGCGGCGTGCTGACGTTCACTGGTTCTCCTTTGGTTTGATGATGTTGGATTCTTCGCATTGGGTGAGCATCGAGCCGACCATGTAGGGCACGGTCTCGTTGCCGATGCGTATGCGCTCCTTGCGGTCGTGGTAGGCGTTGTTGAGGAACATTGCCGCGTGGGTAAGCTCGTGCGCAAGGATCTCCAACGTCAAGCTCTCCTTGGAGATGAACACGACGCAATGGGGCGAATCCGCGTAATCCGGGATACGGCTCTTCCCGCGGTCGAACAACCTGCCTGGCATGGTGACGCCCAGCGAGTCCTTGAAGTTCGCGTCCTTGACGGGGTAATCGTCGCTATTGGGCGCCTCGTACACGTAGTACAAGGTCGCGTCTCTTCTCATGTCGTTAAGCGTGTCGTACACGCGCACCTCAACGTCAAGGTTCACGCCGAGGGAGTCCACGGTGAGCGTGGTGCTCGCATACGGGAACGTTGCGGGGAATGTGAACGGTTCCAAGATTGTCCTTTCAGTAGGCGAGGTCGAACTGGATTCCCGTGGACGGCTGGTAGATGAAACGCTGGATGAACCAACCGACACCCTTGGCCGTGAACACGGCATACGGTTTCGCGTGCTTCTGGGTCGGCACGACCTGACGTAAGTAGCCGGGTTGTGTGGCCTTGACCGTAGGCTTGTTGCTGTGCTTCTCCAGGTAGCCGTTGTCCCGGAGAAGTTGGAACACGCGGGTCATGGTCATGGTCTTGTCAAGCTCGGCGAAGTTGCGGGAGGCGTCGCGGATGGTCATGGTTCCGTCAGCGGAAACAAACGATCGCCCCAACGCCGCGTAGGGGCGTTGCTGGCTGATGGTTTTGGATTGCGAGTCCACTTCGCATGCAAGCTGCCGTACTTCGTGCTCGGCTTTGGCGAGTCGCCGGTCGCGTTCCTCGATCTTGCGTTGCGCGGCCAGCAGTGCGCGGGCGATAAGATCATCGTCCGTGTCCCCTGGCAGCTCCCTGACGGCGGCGCCGTCGTGGAAGTAGGAGTCGAGAGCTTCGGCGCATTCACGCTGATAGGTGACGATATTGCCCCTTACCTCATCATCCTTGAGTCGGCTGGTGTCGATAGTTGCCAGCCACATGGTCAGTGTCTTTCGGTTGATGCCGAACATCTGATATGTCTTGCCGTCAGCGCCAGTCGTTGCCATCATGGCAGTAACTGCCCATGGTTGACGGTTAAGCCTGCGATATTGAGCCGTATAGTCGATGCCCATGCCTTCGCACAGGGGTTTCAACGCCACGTAATAGTCGTCGTCGGCTCCACGGCGTGCGATCAGCTCGCTCCCGTGGAACGGGATGGTTTCGGTCTTCTCGATATCTGTGGTCATCATTGTCTCCTTACAGTGTCTTCTGCAGTTCACTCATTGGATTGCGGATCCACTCTCGTGTTCTCATCGATAGTGCCGAGGATCATGCTGATATCGTCGAGTCTGACAACCATATCGTCGCGGCAAACATGGGAATGATCGCTGGTTACAACATCAACCTGTGCGAGATGCGCGAAACCGTGTTCATCAACACCTTTCCACTCACCCCAAAAGTGCTCCCATGTTTTTACCGGCGAGTGTTTCAGCCAGACTTCCACGAAATCAACGTCCATATCGAGCTTGTCGTAGTGCATAATCGGATTCCTTTCAGGCTGCGAGCCGATGTTCCTGCATGGATGTGTATACGGTGTCGAACATGAGACGGTCGGCCTCCGTGTATGCGTAGACGGTTCTGATCCGACCTTTGACCTCGATATCGGTTTTCATCGGGTCATGGCCATACTTGTCCCTGTATGCGTGCTTGAGTTTTTTGCCGAACACGCTTTGCGTTGACTTCAATTCGGCATCACTCAATCCTTTTTCCTTGAGATAATCGGCCACGGTCAAAGGTCGGCGCCCCGGATCGATCTCGGGAAGCTCGCCGAATTCGTCGGCGATGACGATACGCGCCTTCGCCTCCAAATAGTCCGGGTGGACGATGCCCTTGGCGAGCTGCAGCAGGCTCAATCGGTTCATGTGTTCTTCGTGAGCGGTAATCCGCATGCTTTCGGACTGGTATCGTCCGGTATGGATGATCTGCGGGATCACTTCATGGTTGACCCAACGCTGGAACCGGATGATCATATTGCGCACAGTTTCATCCTTGACGGCTCCAGGACGTCGATTGTTCAACGCGTGGATAAGTCCGGGAAGCGTAATGACGCTCATTTCCTGCGGCCCGCCGGGGGTGGGCACAATGTGCCTACCCTTTTCATCGTCGTCAAGGCTTCGAAGCATATCCTTGGCCGATTCGTACCCAAGTTTCTTGGCGACCGGAGACGCAATGAATACCGGTTCCACGGTATTCACATCGAGCGCGACGATATTCTCACCTTCGAAATTAAACGTGAGTTCACTGTTCATGATCTGTTCCTTTCTATTGAATTGGTCACTTTCCTTGAACTTTGGGCATGTCCCACACGTTGTTGACCATGCGTGCGCTGCGCCCGTACACGTCGCCCAACCGGTAGAGCTTGTGCCCGTCCTTGATGTCAACGGGTTTGATGTCGCCTTCGCAGACCCATTTGCGGAGCGTGTTTGGCTTGACGACGATCCCCTGCAGTGCGAGCAATTCCAGGAGTTGGGTCTGGGTCGCGGTCGTGTTGTCGGACAGGAGACGGTCGTGTTGGCGTTTGCGCAGGTAGTTGACCGTCCATGTGTTGCGGCAGTAGTCGCAGCGGACCTCGGTGGCGCTGACTCCGGCGGACAATTGGTGGTCGCAGGACGGTGCGGGGCATGGTCCGAGCAGCACCTTCTCCTCGTCCGGTGAGTCGAGGAGCCGTCGCGCGCGCCCGGTCGCCGCGTGGAACTGCGGGATGTACGCGGGTGTGGCCTCATGGTCGCGCAGCCCGGAGATGTGACGGTTCAGGCGTTGGATCATCACGTCCAGCGGGTCGTCCCACCGGTATCCGAGGTTGGTGGACTGCAAGTATACGTGCAGCAGGATTTCCAGTCCATCGTTGCCGTGCTCGTCGGTCTCGTATAGGAGCGTGTGGATGGGTTGGCGCATCGGGTCGGTGCTGACCGTTCCGCCGCCGCCCTGACCGGTTTTGCCGTACGCCTTGTTCAGGCGGTATTCGAGGTCGGCGACGTGACGTGTCAGCCATTTGATGTCGTCGTTGAAACTGGTCCAACAGTAGTCGCAGACGATGTGATCGCCGCTGGTCGGATGGATGCAATGGGATACGGAGCAGACCGTACTGGCCATCTGATGCCTTTCCGAGCAGGCTTGCGCCAGCTCTCTGTCATCTTGATGGTGTGGTTGGTTGCTCTAGGCCCACAGCGTAACATGATTCGTAACGCTGTGGGCCGGTTTTAAGGGTTTTCTTTTCAGAACAATGGTCCCGTATCCGGTTCCACCTGCCTGCCCTCGGCACGCATCCGTTTGCGGATGTCCCGGATCAGTTGGATCGGCGCCTTCGTTTCCTTCCGGCACTCCTCGTCCGTATACCCGGCCAGCAACTGTTGTTCGATCAGCTTTTCACGGCTTCTGTTCACCATGATTCACCTCCTCCCAGTCTCCGCTCCACCTCGCGGCCGATATCATCACACGCGCGGTCAACGCACTTGGCGCACAGGTAGAAACCGTCGTACAGATGCAGGTGTTCGGTTGATCCGCAGTCGATGCACTTGTATTCCAACCGGCTGTCGTTGATTCTCGCGTACTTGTACTGGCTCATAGTTCGCTCACTCCCGCTCCGAGTGCCGCGGTAATAAACCCTGCGACAATCCACATGCCCAGCAATGACACACCTTGAGCGTTGTTCAAGTCGAGCGCTCCGCAGATCCAGCAGAACGTGACCACTACGGTCATCATGTCGAACAGGCTCACGCCTATGGCGGCGAATATCATCATGACCGTTCTCACAGGTTGTCGCTCCCGTCCGCCCGACTCCAATCGCAGCTCACGCCACCGTCATGGAACCGGACGCAATGCACACGGCGCGTATCCTCCAAGGTCACGTCACCCTCCCATTGGATCGACGGCTCCGAAGCCACAGTCCCGCATGTGAGCGCGAGCGTCAACGCCAACGCAAGCGCCGCCACAGTCGCCAGAATGATGACGGTCACCGTCATAAACGCCGGATGATCGTAGGCGAAAACGGTTAACTCTTTCAACCATTTGTCCAATCGTTTCAACACAGCTTGTTCCTTTCGCTGATGAGCTTGTCCAACAGCTTGTCGAGTTGTTCGGTCTTTTTCCGGCCCAGTCTTGGAGGCTGGTATATGCCCTTGCGCGTGCGATGCTCGCATTCGGTGGCGCACATGGCGCACCCCAGGCAGACCGG
>OISZ01000452.1_pt1 | contig 9574 bp, 5 predicted proteins | sample 1586591 | NCBI WGS metagenome assembly OISZ01 (sample SAMN02674970, study PRJEB24791) | human gut metagenome, SKBSTL043 | isolation source: stool | host: Homo sapiens | place: USA
GTCAACCCCGGCCGTATCGGTATCATGGGAGCATCCGCAGGCGGACATCTGGCAGCTTCCCTTGCCACGTTATACGGCAGCGACGCTACCCGTCCCGACTTCCAGATACTGTTCTACCCCGTCATCTCCATGCTGAAAGGCGTGACCCACAGCGGTTCCCGTCAAAACCTTATCGGAGAGACTCCTTCGGCCGAACTGGAACAGAAATACTCGCTCGAAAGGCAGGTATCTCCCAAAACGCCGCAAGCCTTCATCATGCTGTCGGCAGATGATGCAACCGTACTGCCCATCAACGGCATCGGTTATTTCCTTGCCCTGCGCGAACAGAAAGTACCTGCCACACTGCACGTCTATCCCACCGGCGGTCACGGATGGGGCTTCCGCGACAGCTTCACCTACAAGCGCCAATGGACCGGCGAGCTGGAAAAATGGCTGAGAGAAGGACTGACCTTCCCGGAGAAGTAACGCTTCTGTAACAGCCGTTTACGCCAATCATCATTAACCTGTTCAACCCTTAAAACTTATTTACCATGAAAATACACGGACTATTGCTTGCCGCTGCCTTTCTTCCTGTCGCCCTTGCGGCGCAGGAAGACCGGTATGCGCAAATTACCAATCCCAAACTCACAAGTATCAACAAAGAGCCGCCCCGCAGCACCTTCACCTCTTACACGAATGAGGCGGATGCCGTTGTCAACGACCGCAAGAACGGAACATTCCGCATCTCCCTCAACGGCAAGTGGAAATTCAACTATGTGGAGAACTTCGCCGATCGCCCTACCGACTTTATGGATATCCATGCAGACGTAAGCAAATGGCCGGACATCAACGTTCCCGGCAATTGGGAGCTGCAAGGTTTCGGCACGCCTGTCTACGTCAACCAGTCGTATGAGTTCTGCTCTCCCGGCTATGCCCCCTATTGGGACAAGCCCAACCCGCCCTACGTTCCCAAAGAGTGGAATCCTACGGGAACCTACCGCCGTACCTTCACCCTGCCTGCCGACTGGGACAACAAAGAAATTTTCCTGAGCGCCGACGGAGTGCGCGGAGCGGCATTCTACTACCTCAACGGCAAATTTGCAGGCATGAGCAAAGATTCCAAGACTCCCGCACGCTTCAACGTCACTTCCCTTGCCCGCAGAGGCGAGAACGTGATTGCCATACAGGTGCACCGCTTCTCCGACGGCAATTATCTGGAGTGCCAGGATTTCTGGCGCATCAGCGGCATCGAACGGGACATCTACATGTATGCCCAGCCGCAAATACACCTGACGGACTTCAAGGCGGAGACTCCCCTGGACGGAGATTACCGCAACGGAATCCTGAAGCTGAAAGTGAAGTTTGCCAACGAAACCGGCAAAGAGGCCCCGTTCCTCGTAAGCTATCGTTTGCTGGACAGCAAAGACAAGCTGATTGCCCAATCCTCAACCCGTGTAAGCTACGGTCAGACGGAAGTGGAGTTTACCCCAAAGACAATCAAAGAACCGTTGCAGTGGACAGCCGAAACGCCTAACCTCTACACGCTCGTCATCAGTCTGAAACATACCAACGGTGACGTTATCGAGGCCACCGGTTGCAAAGTAGGGTTCCGCACCGTAGAGATAAAAGACAAGCAACTGATGGTAAACGGCAAACCTATCCTCGTAAAAGGCGTCAACTATCACGAGCATAATGAATACACCGGCCATTACGTTCCCGAAGAGCTTATGCTGAAAGATTTCGAACTTTGGAAGCAGTACAACATAAACACGATCCGTACCTGCCACTACCCGCAGCAGGAACGTTTCTATGAGCTGTGCGACCAATATGGCTTCTACGTCATAGACGAAGCCAATATCGAGAGCCACGGAATGGGCTATAATCTGAACGTAGGCGGCACGCTGGGTAATAACCCGCTATTTACAAAAGCGCATATAGACCGCACCATGAACATGTACGAGCGCGACAAGAACCATCCTTGCATCATCACCTGGTCGCTTGGCAACGAAGCGGGAAACGGCCTGAACTTCTACGTCACCTACAATACGCTGAAAGCATTGGACAGCCGTCCCGTGCAATACGAACGCGCCCTGCTGGAATGGAACACGGACATCTTCTGCCCCATGTACCACAGTCCCGCCCGTATCGAGAAATACGCACAGAACCCCGAAATGACCCGCCCGCTCATCCTCTGCGAATATGCCCATGCCATGGGCAACAGCCTCGGCAATTTCCAGGATTACTGGAACATCATCGAGAAATACCCCATCCTGCAAGGCGGCTGTATTTGGGACTGGGTAGACCAGGGACTTGCCACCAAGACCGCTGACGGCCGTAAATACTGGGCATACGGCGGCGACTACGGCGAGTACGGCACCCCGTCCGACGGTGACTTCTGTATCAACGGCATAGTATATCCCGACCGCAGCGTCAAGCCGCAGACCGAGGAAATGGGGAAGGTGTATCAGAACATCAAGTTCTTCGACTTCGACCCGGCAGCCTCTGTCGTAAAGATACGCAATGATTTCTCTTTCACCAATCTCGACAAATACGACTTCCATTACATCATCCGCCATCACGGCAAAGAGATTTACAAAGGCCGTATCAAAGATATCAAGGCCGAACCGGGACAAACCGTCACCAGTCCGTTCCTCAATGGCATTCCCGCCACCAACAGCTCGACCGGAGACGTACGCATAGAGTTCTATGCCGCTATCCGTACTCCCGAACCGTTCCTTCCGGCAGGTACGGTCATTGCCCGTGAACAGACCTATGCGCATACTTTCCATAAGGAAGATGCCCCGAAACAGGCATTCGCCGGTTCGGAAGAAGACGACCGGCAAGTCGTTTTCTCCGGTCCGCACTTCAAGGCAACCTTCGACAAGCAAAGCGGCCTGCTGGTATCTTACCGATACAAGAAGCAGGAGTACATTCATAACGGGCAAGGTCCCCGCCCCTTCTTCTGGCGCGCCCCTACCGACAATGACTACGGAGCCAAACTTCCCGTACGTTTGAAAGCATGGAAAGAGGCCAGCTATCAGGAGCCGAAAGCCGAAAGCTTCAACGTAGTGCGCGACAAAGATACTACGGCGGTAAAAGTGACCTACCGCTTCCCGCAGACCGATACCCGCTGGGATATAACGTATAAGGTATACGGCAACGGAGTTATCAAGGTAGACAACCATTTCGTTGCAGAGAACGCCCAAACACCGATGATACCGCGTGTGGGACTGCGTATGCAGCTACCCGCCCGCATCACCTCGCTGACCTACTACGGCCGGGGTCCGGAAGAGAATTACCGCGACCGCCGCACCTCACAGTTCATCGGCGAATACACATCGGGTATCCAAGATATGTACGAGCCTTATGTCCGTCCGCAAGAAAACAACCACCGCACGGACATCTATTGGTGCACCCTCACCAGCAAAGCAAAAGAAGGTCTGCTGTTTGTTGCCGACCGCACTTTCGAAATGAATGTATCCAACTATCCGCTGGAAAGCCTGGATAGCGGTGAGTCTATCGAGAACGGCTCTCCCCGTACCGAAAAGACCAATCACCGCCATCTCACCGACCCGCAGCCGGAACCGTCCGTAGACCTCTTCATAGACTACCGCATGATGGGCGTAGGCGGTGACGACAGTTGGGGAGCTTTGGCTCACGAACCTTATCTGATACGTCCCGGCAAGCAGAATGCCATCAGTTACGGTTTCGCGATTGTACCGTTCGACAAGGGAACGGATTTCAAGAGTTTGATATATAGATATTAAAGCTGTCCAGCTATGAAAACGTTATCCGGCATATCCCAGATTTTATTTAACAGGTTCTACTGTATATTCCGTACCTTGCCTTGCGTTTTCTGTACTTTGGCAATAGCATCGTCCGTTTCCGCACAGGAAACGGACAATGCCATGCTGAAATACGGTTTGAATTTCCTCAAGACTCCCTACGTGGCACATACGCTGGAAGTGAATGAAGAAGAAAAACTTGTAGTCAACTTCGACGAAGTGGATTGCACCACTTTTGTGGAGTATGTGCTTGCTCTGGCACTTTCTCCTGTCAAGAATGGCACAATAGACAATGCCGACTACGCACGCACCCTGCAAAGCATCCGCTATCGCGACGGCAAAATCGACGGTTACACTTCCCGCCTGCACTACATTGCCGATTGGGTGAACAACGGCGTCAGACATGGTTTCATGAAAGACATAACCGCCGCCAACAGCCCCGATACGGTAAGGCTGTCCCTCAACTTCATGTCTGCGCATTCCAAAGCATACAAACACCTGGAGTCTTCTCCCGAAAACATCAGCAAGATTGAAGAAATAGAAAAGTCGCTCTCCGGACAACTGTTCCATTATATCCCCAAAAACAAACTGCCCGATGAAGGATTCGGGTGGATAAAGGATGGCGATATCATAGCCATTACCACCAACATTCCCGGGCTGGATGTGGTCCATCTGGGACTTGCCTGCTATGAAAAGGGAGTATTGAAACTGCTCCATGCCTCCTCTACGCAGAAAATGGTAGTCGTCTCGCAAGAGCCATTGGCACAGATGCTGAAAAGGAATAAGAAGTTTACAGGAATCAGAGTGTTAAGAATAAAATAATACTCTCCCAATAACTGTTATCCTATCATTAAAAACTATATCTTTGCATAGTAAGGACTTTCCGTCCGACATCTGTCTTTCTTTCGTCCGACAGATGTCGGACGAAAATTACACACCTGTCGGACGAAAGAGAAACTGCTATCGGACGATTACTTCTTAGTAAGAAAAAAACAACTCATTGCAGGGATGGAAATTATTCATTGCAGTGGCAAAACAATTTATTCATGAGTGCATACTATGACCTTTACGAAACTCCCTCTCCTAACGGAAGCGAGGAAAAAAAATCTCTCCATGCCCGTATATGTCCTAAAGAAACTTATACCCAAAAAGAGTTTGTAGAACACGTTGCTATGTTTCAGCATCTGCCCAAAAACATTATAGGGGCGGCACTGGACGCTTGCATCGACGAACTGTGCGACCTGCTTGCCAACGGCAACATTGTAGAACTCGGAGAGTTGGGATTTTTCAGCACTTCATTGAAATGCACTCAGGATACCGATGATGAGAAAAAGAAAATCAGGTCCGAATCTGTCCGTTTTCAAAACGTACATTTGCGTATCAGCAACACATTCCGCAAGAAAATCAGACAAAGAATGAAACTGGAAAGGACACATTCTCCGACTAAGAAATCGAAGAAAACGGAAACAACAGAAGAAACAAGGAAAGAAAGGCTGATGCTGTTTCTGCAGGAAAATGTTTGTATCACCAAAAACGAATATATTCACCTGACCGGGCTGACAAGGCATGCAGCCATCGATGAACTGAACAAATTCATCCGGCAAGGTATCCTGCGGCGTCGGGGCATAAGCCGCTCCACAGTTTATATAAATAATATTCAGCATTAACAGAAGAATGGAAACTACGGAAATGGAACAATCCATGCAGTGGTTCGTCTTTTTCAAAGACCAGCTGCTGCTGAAGAAAGAGTACACAACAAACGGAGAGAACAAATACGGTATACCTCATGGAGTAACCCCTCCTGTAACACCCGCAGCGGGATGCAAAATACACGAGGTAACTCTGACCGGCGGAAAGAAAGTAAAGGCTTGCGCACTCGGACAGCCCGTACCCGAAACCGAAGAATGGGTAATGACAGGCTTGCGCGCTTCTTACGACTACCTGCCATTGGCAGATTATCAGGCAGCGGGAAAAGCATTCCAGATACTCTATTGGGACAGCCACAGCCGTTTCTGTCCCGTATGCGGCACTCCTATGGAACAGCAGACTCCTATCATGAAGAAATGCCCGGAGTGCGGCAATGAGATGTATCCTCCCGTTTCTACGGCTATCATCGTGCTGATACGGAAAGGCAAAGAAATATTGCTGGTACATGCACGCAACTTCCGCGGCACGTTCCACGGGTTAGTAGCCGGCTTCCTCGAAACGGGCGAAACGTTGGAACAATGCGTAGAGCGGGAAGTTATGGAAGAAACGGGGCTAAGGGTGAAAAACATCACTTATTTCGGCAGTCAGCCCTGGCCTTATCCCAGCGGATTAATGGTAGGATTCATAGCCGACTATGAAAGCGGGGAAATCAAACTGCAAGCCGATGAACTCAGTTCCGGCGCATTCTATTCCAAAGACAACCTGCCGGAAATACCCCGGAAACTAAGCATTGCAAGAAAACTAATTGACTGGTGGCTGGAGAATAATTGAAAGGACGGATTAATAATTAAAGGAAAAGACAAAAAAACAGATTGCGGAAAACACGCACTCGCAAACGAACAACTACGAATGAAACGACTCTCATTCACATCAACCAATCGGCGTGCAACCGCAATCTGTAGTACTATCTGTTAACTGTAGGCTGCTGTTGCATATAAGAACAGCATTTAACGGGAATTGATTTGCCAACCGGTATAAAGAATATAAAAGAAACTTAATACATTCCGGCTTATCACCTGCCCGCACTGCAAAAACAAAAGGTGCAAGCAGCTTCCTGCCACTTGCACCTTTCCATATATGAAAATCAAACAGTCTTAGATACCGAGTGATTTGCGCACTGCCTCCACTTTCTTTTCAGCCTCGGCATTTGCGCTGGCATAACACTTAGGACATCCCATTTCGCCTTTCACCTCGATATAGAACTTAATCTTAGGTTCCGTACCCGAGGGACGAACGGAAATCTTCGTACCGTCTTCCGTAAAGTACTGAAGCACATTGGATGTTTCGGGCATATCCAAAGCGGTTACATTGCCTTTGGCATCGGTAGCCTTCAGCGTCTTGTAGTCCTTAGTCAAAGAAACGGCAGAGCCACCGATTTCTTTCGGCGGATTGGCGCGGAAGTTATCCATCATAGCCTTGATTTCATCGGCGCCGCTCTTACCCGGCTTCACTACGTTGACGGTAGTTTCTTTGGAGAAACCGTACTCTACGTAGATGTCCATCAGGATGTCATACAGCGTCTTGCCCTGGTCTTTGGCCCATGCACAGATTTCCGCCAACAATGAACAAGCGGAAACGGCATCTTTATCGCGAACGAAGTCTTCGGCAAGGAAGCCGTAGCTTTCTTCACCGCCGCCGATGTATTGCTGCTTGCCTTCGCGCAGACGGATTTCACGTGCAATCCATTTGAAACCGGTATAGCAGTCGAGCATCTCAATCTTGTTCTTATCGGCAACGGCCTTGATAAGTTCGGTAGTCACAATGGTCTTTACAATAAAGTCCGTAGGCTGCATCTTGCCGGTTGCGATACGGTTCTTGATGATGTAGTACAGGAAAAGCAAGCAAGTCTGGTTGCCGTTTATCAGCACCCATTCGCCTTTGTCGTCCTTGCATGCCATACCCACGCGGTCTGCATCAGGATCACTTGCCATTACGATGTCTGCATCAATCTTCTTGGCGAGTTCGATTGCCATGGAAAGGGCTTCCGCATTTTCAGGATTCGGAGAAACAACTGTCGGGAAATCTCCGCTCTTTACCATTTGTTCGGGTACACAGTGCACATTCTCAAAGCCCCACTCTTTCAAGGAAGCAGGAATGAGTACCCTACCTGCACCATGGAGCGGAGTATAGACAATGCTAAGGTCTTTCTGACACTTAATCACTTCCGGATCAATGGAGAGGGCATGGACTTTATCCAGATACACCTTGTCTATGTCCTCACCGATAATCTGAATCAAATCTTTGTTACCTTTGAACTTGATGTCCTCAACAGTCACTTTGTTTACCTCATCAATAATGGCTGTATCGTGCGGGGCAAGCACCTGCGCACCATCATCCCAATAGGCCTTGTAACCGTTGTATTCTTTCGGGTTATGGCTTGCAGTCAGGTTGATACCGCTTTGGCAGCCCAGATGACGTATAGCAAAGGAAACCTCCGGAGTGGGACGCAAATCCTCAAAGAGATAAACCTTGATGCCGTTTGCAGAAAAAATATCAGCCGAGATCTCAGCGAACTTACGACTGTTGTTACGGCAATCGTGACCCACTACTACGGAAATTTGTTCTTTATCTTTGAAACATTTGTTCAGATAGTTAGCCAATCCTTGGGTAGCAGCGCCTACCGTATAAATATTCATACGGTTGCTGCCTGCTCCCATGATACCACGCAAGCCGCCTGTACCAAATTCCAAGTCTTTATAAAAACACTCTATCAGTTCGGTTTTATCTGGATTTTCCAACATACGTTTCACTTCTGCCTGAGTTTCGGCATCATAAGCCGGGGTAAGCCATTTTTCAGCTTTCTCAGTGACCTGTTTAATCAGTTCCTGATTTTCCATAAGACTGTTATTGTTTTAAGGGTTAATATAAACTTTTTTGTAAGACACAAATGTAGAAGAATAAGTTCAAATATCCTAATTTTTTTTACCGTAGATTCACAAATCTGTACAGTATTTACTAAGAATATGAACGAAATATCTCATTTGCCCAAACTGTCATTGAGGCATTTTATATCTGTCGCCGGTCTGTTTGACATACTCTTCAAGAAACTCTTTCGGGTAACCCGGACGGACCACGCCTGCCGGTTGTCCGATAGAATTACGTTCAAACTTACCGTCTTTCATACGTTTAACAACACCGTCATTATATTTCACAATCATGAATTCGCCCAGACGCTTCCATGCATCGAGCGTGCTTTGGGCAGTCATATTGGTATAGTTTGTCAAGAATGTTTTCGCTTTAGCCGGATCTTTCTCCAAGAGTTTGGCAGCAGCGGTCTCAATGCCTTCCTGTGCTTCGTTGAAGGTTGTTTCGAGCTCGGTCTGTGTGGCACGCACATCGCCAATCATCAGGTCATAGCGAGGATATACCATATTGGAGACCCAATTGAAAATCCAGAAAGAGGAGTTCCATGAGAAAGTGATATAGTCTGCACCGTCCACGCGCGAATAGCATACGGGAACTTTGTCCGTACAGCAATATACGGGAGTAAATACAGTCATGTTGGCATCGTCCGTACCAAACCACAATACGCCGCCGATAGCATCGGGCAAAGTGGAACGCATTTGTGCCACGAATACAAAACCACTCTGCTGGGTAGAGATAGGGCGTTCATTGAAGTATTCCTTATCGCCTACTTTAAAGGAAAGAGGAGAAAGGCGGTAGGGAGTGTGATACGGTCCTGCACCGAAATCCCTGCTGATGTCGAGGGGAGTACCCTCGTAATGGTCGCGCATGGCATTCTTTACATCTTGTACGGAGATTTTGCGGTTGGGCTTCACAAACAACGGCATCGGGGTATCCGTATCGCCTAATATATAAGGTAGGAACTCGTTGCCGCGAGCTGTGAACATATTAAAGTAACTCCACACGCGGGCTTCGCAGTAACGACGAGCGCCAAAGTCAAGCGGTGCATAAGCATTTGCAAAACTGAAATCTTTGTTCACTCCGTCGAAATAGCCTTTCTCACGGGCAAAGGATATGACATCGGGAGAATACATGCAGTTGTTCTTGTCATTCATATCGAACTGGTGGATACGGCTTTGGTTGGCATGTGCGGAGATGCAATCATCGGGCACGCGGACAGCAACCCATACGGCGCCACG
>OISZ01000461.1_pt1 | contig 9456 bp, 8 predicted proteins | sample 1586591 | NCBI WGS metagenome assembly OISZ01 (sample SAMN02674970, study PRJEB24791) | human gut metagenome, SKBSTL043 | isolation source: stool | host: Homo sapiens | place: USA
GGCGCAGGCAGCGAAGCGTCCCTGCCAGTAACTTTGCGCGTCCTCAGACGCGCCCTCAAGCTGCTCTGCCCACTACTTGCACATTGTCGCGCCAGATGGGCGCGACCACATAGCCGCTCCACCGCACCTTGCCCCTACTTTTCCCCTCCAAACGGATACCCAACCCCAAAAAGATACAAGAAAACCAGCGGCACAAAACCGCTGGTTTTTTCAATCTCCAGAAATATTCACTTCTTCAGCTCCGCCAGATGAATCCGCAGGAACATCAGCACGTTCGCCACAAACTCGCACGTCGTGGGGCGCGGTTCATGCGGCGCGGGATTTCGCCCCGACAGGGCGCAGTAAAGCGGAATGTTCTGCTCCTGCCACGATTGGTTGATGGCCGTGCGAATCGCGCGTTCTACCGCCAGCGGCGACGTGCTGTACCGCCGCGCAACGGTCGGGTAGACTTCCATCGTCATGCAGCGCGTCTCAATGGGCTGACACAGGAGATACAGAATCGCATCCACCAGATAGTAGAAGCCGGACAGACGCGCAGGCACGCCGAGAGACGACAGCAGACTGGAAATTTCCCACTGCGTCGGGATTTGCGATTTCGGCAGGGGCAGCTGAGGCGGCTTCGGGCGGGCGGATGCAGTGGACGACGACACGGAAGGCATGGGCTGTGCGGGTCGAACGGCTTGCGCTGTCTGTGCGCCCTGCACCGCTCCGCCAAGCGGGATGAGCGGAATTGCCTGCTGTATGGGGAACCCGTCCACCTCCGACGTCATCAGGCAGTACACCGGCGCGAAGTTCGGGCTTGCGGCGGGTACAGCGCGGACGCTCACAACTCGGCAGGGTGAGAAATTGACGGTTTCTGGTGCAGGGCGTTTCGCATCATCCACGGGAAAGAACCTCCTTCAAAATCGGCAGCAGAAAATGGAAATGAGAATTCGACAAAACAAACACAAGGAGAGACGGAACTTTCAAATTGCTACTGCCTGACGTCCGACTGCACAATAAGAAGTATTCACGCTTCTATTCTATCACGGATGAGAGAAAAAGAAAAGTGATGAATGTAAAAAATAGGCTGTTTTCGGCTGGAAAATGCAAAAAAAACAGTTGAAGTACAGGTGGTGTACAATTTGAATACAATTTGCGGAAGAGGCTACTTTGAACGTTGCGGAACATGAAGAAAAGGTTACACGGCTGTGTTTAGGACAGACGAGGGTGTAATAGCGCGTCTTAGGGGGCGCGTCTGCGGACGTGCGAAGTTCCCCTTTTGACCCCTCTGCGCGATGGAGACGGCTTCTTCTCCATCCTTTTTCCGCGTGTTTAGCCCCTTTGTGCCGCGCCTATTCTTTTTCTGTTTCTTCTCCTATCCAATACCACTGATACACCTGCAAGACCTTTGCGCCTTCCAAGTCCTTCGCATACGGGCAGCGCATCACCCGCTGGCGATTCTGCGCAAACGACAATTCATACGTCCGCACCGTATTCCCCTGAAATCCGCGCGGCGACGGATCAACCGCCACAAACCGTTTTCGCTCCGCATTATACCCCACAATCAGCAGCGCATGGCCCACACCGTTCGTCCGCTTCATATATATATACAGCGGCGAATATCGCTCATCGTTGAGATACTGCGCCATCATTTCATCAAATGTCGCTTCGGTCAATCCACGCCGCGCCAAACCATCCACCAGCGCCGTGATTTCGTCGTACGGCTCATTCAGCGTGCGCCGCTGGACAAGGACGCTCATATCCACCGGGGTCATATCCACGCCAAGGTAGGACAGCGCCATCGAGTACACCGCACGCGTGCACATGGTGCCGATGTAGTAGGCATAAGGCGCGCCGTAACGGTTTTCCTTCGCAGTCAGGTCAAATTCGCCTTTTTCCTCGCCCGAACGCCAGTAATCAGCGCAGAACATGTCGTCGCGCCGCGTCTGGACAATCAGGCGGACTTGCCCGCTCACAACATTCAAGCGTTCGCCGGTATCAGACTGGATGAGCAGCGCGTTTGCCTCTTCAGCGGACTGCGCCTCGCGGATGGAGGCGGGCAGCATTTCCTCCGCCCATGCCGCGCCAATAAGCGCCCAAATCAGCGTCAGCATCAGCATCAGCAGGCCGCGGATTCCATGTTTCTTCAAGCCGCTCACCCCTTTCCAGCAGATTAACTTGTTCCATTATATCGCGTTTTTCGATGAATTTCAACATATTTCCGGGAATGTTGCATTTTCGCGCAGCAGAAAGCGGGTGCGCTCCGCTGATGGCAGGCACACCCGCCTCGTCAATTTTTCAAATGGTGATTCGCTTCGGAATCGGATTCGCGCTGACGGCATCCGCATTGCGCGGCAGAAATCAGCGTTTCCCCAGCATCTTCTTGAGGAACTGCCCCGTGTACGACTTTTCGCACGCGGCGACTTCCTCCGGCGTGCCTTCGCAGACGATTTCGCCGCCTTTGTCGCCGCCTTCCGGGCCGAGGTCAATCAGGTAGTCCGCCACCTTGATGACATCCAGATTGTGTTCGATCACCAGCACGCTGTTGCCCGTTTCGGTCAGGCGCTGCAAAACGCCGATGAGCTTGTCCACGTCTGCCATGTGCAGCCCGGTCGTCGGCTCGTCCAAGACATAAAGCGTCTTGCCTGTCGCGCGGCGGCTGAGCTCCGTCGCCAGCTTCACGCGCTGCGCTTCGCCGCCGGAAAGGGTCGTCGATGCCTGCCCCAGCTTCATGTATCCCAAGCCGACGTCGTAGAGCGTTTCGAGCTTGCGGCGGATGCTCTCGTGGTTCTCGAAGAACGTAATGGCTTCCTCGATGTTCATGTCCAGCACGTCGGAGATATTCTTGCCCTTGTAGGTCACTTCCAGCGTCTCGCGGTTGTAGCGCTTGCCCTTGCACACGTCGCACGGCACGAAAATGTCCGGCAGGAAGTGCATTTCGATTTTCAGCATCCCGTCGCCGCAGCAATTTTCGCACCGCCCGCCCTTGACGTTGAAGGAGAAGCGGTTTTCCTTGTAGCCGCGCGCCTTCGCTTCGGGGGAGGCGGCGAAGAGCTTGCGAATCTGGTCAAACAGCCCGGTGTACGTCGCCGGATTCGACCGGGGCGTGCGCCCGATGGGGCTTTGGTCAATGCAGATGATTTTGTCCAGCTGCTCCACGCCCTCCATCTTGTCAAACGCGCCGGGACGGGTTTTCGCGCGGTTCAGCACCTTCGCCAAGTGCTTGTAGAGGATTTCGTTCACCAAGCTGGATTTGCCCGACCCCGACACGCCCGTCACGCAGCAGAGGCAGCCCAGCGGCACTTTCACGTCAATGTTCTTGAGATTATGCTCCTTCGCGCCGCGGATGGTCAGGAAGCCCTTCGGCTGACGGCGCACGTCGGGAATCTCGATGCGCTTCTTGCCCGACAGGTACTGCCCGGTGATGCTGTTCGGATTGCGCTTGATATCCTCCACCGTGCCTTCCGCGACGATGTTGCCGCCGTGAATGCCCGCGCCCGGCCCGACGTCCACAATCCAGTCCGCCGCGTACATCGTGTCCTCGTCGTGCTCGACGACAATCAGCGTGTTGCCCAAGTCGCGCATTTTTTTCAAGGTGTTAATGAGCTTCATGTTGTCGCGCTGATGCAGGCCAATCGACGGTTCATCCAGAATGTACAATACGCCCATAAGCGCCGAGCCAATCTGCGTCGCCAGCCGGATTCGCTGCGCCTCGCCGCCGGACAGCGACCCTGCCGCGCGCGCCAATGTCAGGTACCCCAGCCCGACGTCCTCCAGAAAGCCCATGCGCGCGTTAATTTCCTTCAAAATCTGCGCGGCAATCATGCTTTCCTTCTCCGTCAGCGCCAGCGACTGAAAGAACGCCCGCGCGTCCGTGATGGACAGGCTGGACACCTCATACAAATTCTTGCCGCCGACTGTGACCGCCAGCGCTTCCGGCTTCAATCGCTTGCCGTGGCAGACGGGGCAGGGTTCTTCCGCCATGTATTCTTCATAGGCGGCTTTCATGGCTTCACTGCCTGTTTCCTCATAGCGGCGCTCCAAGGACGGAATCACGCCCTCGAACGTCGTGGAATACGTTCCCCTGCCGCTGGGCGTGTCGTAGGTCATGGTCAGCTTCTCGCTGCCCGTGCCGTAGAGCAGGGCATGGATGCCCGCTTCGGGAATCTCCTGAATCGGCGTATCCATCGTGAAGCCGTACTTGTCACATAAGGCTTGGAAATACTGCGCCGTCACGCCGTCGCCATCCGCCGAACCAAAGCCCATGGCGTTCAGCCCGCCCTGCCGCAGGGACAGCGACTTATCCGGGAACAGAATATCTGTACTTACCACCATGCGGTAGCCCAGCCCGCTGCACGCCGGACACGCGCCATAGGGGCTGTTGAAGGAGAACATGCGCGGGCTGAGTTCCTCGATGGAGATGCCGCAGTCCGGGCAGGCGTAATTCATGGAGAAGAGCAGTTCGCCCTTGTCCATCATGTCCATGATGACCAAGCCGCCGGAGCGCTTCGTTGCCGTCTCGATGGAATCCGCCAGACGGCTCTGGAACTCCTTGCCGGGGCGGACAATCAGGCGGTCAACGACGATTTCAATCGAGTGCTTCTTCTTTTTGTCCAGCGCCGGCACTTCTTCCAGCCGATACAGCTCGCCGTCCACCCGAACGCGCGCGAAACCGCTCTTGCGCGCCTCCTCGAACACTTTGACATGCTCGCCCTTTTTGCCGCGGATGACGGGCGACAGCACCATCAGCTTCGTGCCTTCGGGGTAGGCGACGATTGCGTCCACCATCTGGTCAACGGTCTGCTGGCGGATTTCCTTGCCGCACTTCGGGCAATGCGGATGCCCCACGCGCGCATAAAGCAGGCGCAGATAATCGTGGATTTCCGTCACCGTGCCGACGGTCGAGCGCGGATTGCGGCTGGTGGTTTTCTGGTCAATGGAGATAGCGGGGGACAGGCCGTCAATCTGGTCAACATCGGGCTTCTCCATCTGCCCCAGAAACTGCCGCGCATAGCTGGACAGGCTTTCCACATAGCGCCGCTGTCCCTCGGCATAAATGGTATCGAACGCCAGCGAGCTTTTGCCCGACCCGGACAGCCCCGTAAACACAACGAGCTTGTCGCGCGGGACGGTCAGGCTGACATTGCGCAGGTTATGTTCTCTTGCGCCGCGAATGATGATTTGGTCGTTCATCGTTGCAATCCTCCTTGGCTTAGGAACACAGTATAGCACATTTTGTCCGGCACATGCAAGGCGAACACGAACAAATATTTTCGTATCGTGGATATGCTGGGGGATTTTTATGGAATCGCATTGACAAATGAAGGCTTGTTGTGTATGATAATGGCATAAAGGAGGTTGTTCTAATGGAAAAGAAGTGCTTCGTAGCTCTGCTGATGGTCGTTGTGATGATGTGTGCCTGCTGGACGGGTGTACTTGCGGAGGATGTGGAACGCGAGACGTTCACGTCTGGGGACTATGAGTATGCGCTGCTGGATGATGGAACAGTGGAGATTACAGGGTACAATGGAAAAGCAGAAAAGCTCACCATTCCCAATATGCTCAATGGAAAAAAGGTTACTTCCATTGATAACAGAGCGTTTTATCTGTGTAATTCTCTAATAAGCATCATCATCCCAGATTCCGTTGAGAAAATTTCTGTTAATCCTTTTGCATACTGCCGCACACTAAAAAGTATTTTCGTTTCTTCTGAACATCCGTACTTTTTTGCCATTGATGGCGTTTTATTCCGTAAAGCAGATAGCTGTTTGATTTCTTATCCTAAAGGAAGGGAGTACACAACTTATAACATTCCTCAGGGGATTACCGCCATTGAAAGCAGCGCATTCTACGACTGCAAGTTTCTGACCCGTGTCACCATCCCCGATTCTGTTACCTCCATCGGTGACTGCGCGTTCTACTTGTGCTCTTCCCTGACCTCCGTCTCCATCCCCGATTCCGTTGAACAAATTGGTACGAATCCTTTTGCAGCCTGTTTCGAACTGAAAACAATTTCTGTTTCTCCTGAGCATCCGTATTTTGCTACCATTGATGGCGTTTTGTTCCGAAAAGCCGATAAAGCCTTGATTTCCTATCCTGCCAGCATCAGTTCTTCAACTTATACCATTCCGCAGGGAATTACCGCCATTGGCGACAGCGCGTTCTTCTACTGCGACTCCCTGACCTCCGTCTCCATCCCCGATTCCGTTACCTCCATTGGCAACCGCGCGTTCTACTACTGCGACTCCCTGACCTCCGTCTCCATCCCCAATTCCGTTACCTTCATTGGTGACAATGCGTTCTCCGGCTGCCCCAACCTCATCCTAACCGTCCCCCGCAACTCCTACGCTGCCGAGTACGCCAAAACCAACAACATCCCCTACACCTACCCCGACGCCAACGACTGGCTGAACAACTAACCCGCAATAAGCAACCTTCCGCCTTGTCCCGCATACGCACCGGGGCAAGGCGCTTTTTTCTTCCCCCTTGCAGTCCTCCCGCGAAAGTGGTATGATAGAAGACAGAACGCAAGGAGGCGGCGAAGATGGAGCGCATCCGCAAAATTCCTGACGACAGCGACCGCGTATCCCCCGACGAGGACGACGAGGACATGTCGCCCTATGAACCGACGTACCGCGATGGCAGCGCGAAAAACGAGTGCTGGCGCGACGACGACGGCTGATTATCCCCCGAAAGGAGAAGACCCCCATGCTGACCATTGATTTTCTGACGGACTATGTGTGTCCGTTCTGCCTTGTGACGAAGGAAAACCTCCGCGCGGCGCTGAAAACGCTGCACCAAGAGGCGGAAATCATCGAGCATCCGTATGCGCTGACCCCCGAAGGCAGCGAGGCGACCGACATCTGCGACGAGGAGCATCGGGCATATTTCGCGCGGCTGAAAGAACCCGCGGAGACGGTCGGGCTGAACATGCAGCTTCCGCCGGAAATCCGCCCGCGCCCAATGACGTATCTGGCGTTTGAAGGGGCGGTGCTGGCGGAAAAATCGGGCAAGCACGAAGCGTGGAGCGACCGAGTTTACCGCGCGTATTGGGTCGAGGGGCGCGACATCGGGCAAATTGACGTGCTGTGCGCGCTGGCGGCGGACATCGGACTGAATGCGGACGAAATGCGTCAGGCGCTGGAAAACCGCACCTACGCGGACGACGTGAAGACCGCCATCCAAAACACGCTGGACACCTATCATCCGCGCGGCGTGCCGATTCTCTTCGTCAACGGGCAGCGCATCCGCTTGCGGGCGTACACGCTGCCGGAAATGACGGACGTGCTGCGCGGCGTGATTCCGGCGGAAGAAAATCAGGAGGAAACGGGCTGCTCCGCGGACGGATGCCGCCTGAATTGGTAAGCAATGCAAGCATTAACACATCGGGTGCAGTATTATGAAACCGACCGCATGGGCGTGACGCACCACTCGAATTATATCCGCTTCATGGAGGAAGCGCGCGTGGCGTATCTGGAGCAGCTCGGCTTCCCGTATGCGGAACTGGAGCGCCGCGGGGTGATTTCGCCCGTGACGGCGGTGAACTGCAAGTATCTGGCGACAACGACATTCGACGACCGCATCACGGTGGATGTGCGCGTGGAGGCGTTCAACGGCGTCGTGCTGACGATTGGCTACGACATGACGAAGCAGGACGGAACGCGTGTGTTCACCGGCACATCCGAACACTGCTTCCTGAATCCCGAAGGGCATTTCATTCGGCTGCGGCGCGATCAGAGGGAGTTTTACGAGATGCTGATGCGCGAGCTAAACGTCCATCATCCAGCAGAAGGAGAAACATCGCATGAATAACCAGACGACAATTGGCATTCTTGGCTCCGGCACATGGGGCATTGCGCTGGCGCGGCTGCTGCACCGCAACGGGCACGATGTGACCGTGTGGTCAAAATTCCCGAAGGAAATCGAAAATCTGTCTGCTACGCGCACGCATCCCGCGCTGCCGGGGCTGGTCATCCCCGAAACGGTGCATTTCACCTGCGATTTGCAGACAGTGGCGAGCGGCAAGGATATTCTGCTTTTCGCCGTGCCGTCTATCGCCATTCGGCAGACAGCGGAAAGCGCGCGCCCGTTCATCCCGGACGGACAGATTATCGTGGATGTTGCCAAGGGCATTGAGCCGGACACACTCATGACCATGACCGAGGTCATCCGCGACGAATTGAGCAAGGACGGTCAGCATGACCATGTGAAGCTCGTTGCGCTGTCCGGCCCGACCCACGCGGAGGAAGTCGCGCTCGATATGCCGACTTCCATCGTATCCGCCTGCACAGACATGCAGGTGGCGGAAAAGGTGCAGGATGTGTTCATGAACACCTGTATGCGCACCTATACGAACACGGACGTGCTCGGCGTAGAGCTGTGCGGCGCGATGAAGAACATCGAGGCGCTGGCCGTCGGCATTTCCAGCGGGCTGGGCAACGGCGACAACGCCCGCGCCGCCCTCATCACGCGCGGCATTGCCGAAATCAGCCGTCTGGGGCTGAAAATGGGCTGCGCGGAGTACACGTTCGGCGGACTGGCGGGCATCGGCGACCTCATCGTGACGGCGACGTCCATGCACAGCCGCAACAACCGTTGCGGCATCCTCATCGGACAGGGTGTTCCGCCGCAGGAAGCCGTTCGGCAGGTCGGCACGGTGGAGGGCATCAACGCGCTGCCCGCCGCCATGCAGCTGATGGAGCGCTATCAGGTGGAAATGCCGATTGCCAAGGCGGTGAACGCGGTCGTGAAGGGCGAAATCAGCGCGAAGGACATGGCGCTGGCGCTCATGACGCGCGACAAGACGAGCGAAGTGCGTCAGAGCGAATTGGCGGTGCGCTTCGAGAGCGCCCTCATGCGCCACATTTCCGGCGGCATCATGCGGCGCGTGATGGTCATCGGGGAATTTGCGGATTTGTCGCACGAGGCGATTGCGTTCCTGACCCGCGCGAAGGACGAGGGCGGACACCTGACGGTCGCGCTGACCGGATGTGCGCAGGATGTGCGGAAAAGTTCGCTGCTGGCGCTGCGGTGTGTTGACCGCGTGTTGGAATTGGAGACGGAGAAGCTGACGCTGCCGGAGCTGATGCGCCTGTACCGCATTGAGGTGCTGGTGCTGGCGAAGGGGCAGGACGTGCCGGAGATGCTTCCGCCGACGGTGAAGGTGAAGTACCTCTAAGCCGCGGGTTCACCCCAATAAGCACGCGGGCATTGTATGCAAATGCGCTCAACTGAATCGCGCGAAAGGGTCAAGGGAGGAACTCCCTTGCGTTCCCTCAATAAACACGCGGGCATTGTATGCAGTTGTCACCAACTGAATCGCGCGAAAGGGAGTCCAGAGGGTCGAAGACCCTTTGGCGGAGTCAAGGGGCAGCGCCCCTTGACTCCCCCCAATAAACACGCGGAACCAGTATGAGAGTGTCACCAACTCAATCGCGAAAAGGGTGTCGAGAGGGTCGAAGACCCTTCGCGGGT